>Ga0157364_1008210_pt1 | contig 10812 bp, 10 predicted proteins | sample AttsexASBM2_FD_111476 | JGI IMG/M metagenome (GOLD analysis project Ga0157364, IMG submission 111476) | Fungus gardens microbial communities from leaf cutter ant in Ribeirão Preto, State of São Paulo, Brazil - Atta sexdens ASBM2 | ecosystem: Host-associated > Fungi > Mycelium > Unclassified ... | reverse complement strand
TTTGTAAAAATTTATTAAATATATAAAAAGATTAATTACTTATTAAATGTTATAACATAAAATATAATAATATAATTATATTATATGTATGTGATTTCTCCATTAATTTGTATATCGAAATTAATGAAGCATTTGTAAGAGGATACTTGCGCCATCTTTCCATTGAATAACGTACTTTTTTCAAACTTGAGCATGTGAAATATCATTATTAGATTATTGATTAGACAATATACATATCACATAATTTTATTAATTATCAAGATAATTTTGCATTTTTAAATTTTATTTATAACACAAATGTTTAAGAGTGAACGTGCTCATGTTTTAGAATTTTTAAATAGAACTTTACTAGCGCCTCTATGTGCACAAAGCGTGCAAATTGAACTATGTAGCCATTGATATTTCCGGTGGGTAACACATCCATCTTCGATTTATGATATATATTTTAATACATATACTATTTGGCTCTGCGTTGTATCCACAGAATATAATTGCGTAACAATAATGCATTATAATGCATTAAAAATAATAATTAAAAACTGAAATAAATTAAGTCTAAAAAAGGTATTAAAAATGTAAAAGAAACGTCAACTATATTTTAATAGTACATACTTATATATGCAAAATATGTATAAAAAATCGCAATGGAATAAATCGAATGCTATCGCTTTATTACAAAGATGTACAAGAAGTGTGAACTTTTTAGGCTGTTTCGTTTTAAACCGAATATCATATGATAAAAACTTTACTAAATTTGAAATTTTCTTATACAAATTAAAATTTTTTATTTATGAATTCAAATAAAGTATAATTTGATAAAAACAGATGACCAACCTTGATTCGTCACTATTCCCTCCCTCTTCAGTAATAAAGAAACAGAGCGTTTATTGAGCTGTTTTATCTACTGAATGTAATCAATTTATATTAATAGCTATGAAATATTCAAATTCATATTCGCATTGTAAGATAAATAAATACTGAATATTCTGTTTCTTACAGTTCAATGAATGGATTACCGCACACTTTATATTTTGCGAAATCGTTCTCAACAATTAATTCCATTCGATTAAGAGTGCTTTGGAATGGAAATATATTTTATAACTTGTATTCTAATTCGATCAATATGCAATTTGATTAATATTTGTAGTATAAATATGTAATAGTAAATTTTAGAATGCACTAATATTAAATTTTCACACACATAATCCATTTTTAATTCTTTTTTTAAATAAATCAATGGTTAGTCAAATATTTAATTTAAAAAGAATTATTAAATTTAATATATATATATATATATATATAATAGAAGAATAAAATTTATATCCATTTTGATAAAAAATATCTTTGTGCAAATTAATTTATTACTAGAGTTTCTAACATTATCTAAGAAGAATAAAATTGCGTAATTAATTTAAGAAATCAACAATTGTGATTTTAATTTTAAAGCAATTTGATCTTAGTATTATAATTAATTTTTTATTTATTTTTAAAATTTATAATTAGTAAATAAATAAATAAAATTTATTATTAGTATATATATATATATATATAATTTAATATTACGTTTATACATGCATCAATTAAATAGCATATTTATTCAAATTAATGCAAGTTGTAAGTTTCATTAGAGAGAAATCTATGGTTTCATTTAATCTTTAAGAAAGAACTATTGGTTTTCCAAAAAAAAAACGATTATAAAAAATTGAAAAATCATTAAAATTGAATATTATACATTATTTGATTAAATATTATATACTAAACCAATAGTTTTTTTCACTACTTCAATAGTACTTTTCTACAAAGAAAGGACTTATTCAATCAAATAAAATCATTATCTCAATAACCATTGAAACAATCAGCGTGCAAAGTATATGATAATAGTTCGTTTACGAAAATATAAAGAAAGGAATATTCATTTAATATTCACTGTAAGTACTGCAAAGTATGACAAACATTAAACGATTGGCATGCTGCGTTCATTGCTGTGTACGTACGTGAAACGAAATTGATGACTGTGATTGTGTTATCCATGATGAAAGACATTTGGATGCATTTTCACGCATATATTTCTAACAGCCAATGAGAATGTGACATCATTTATTATGGTTGCATTTAGTATATTATAAATTGCATTATATACTAAAATTATTAAAGATATACACGCAAATAAAAATTATTAATATAATAAATTTATATTTTTTTAAAAAGACAGTAATGATAGTGATGATAGAACAATAATGTACAATATCAATTATTAAATTATTTAATATTATTAAGATCTATATATACATGTTTCATTTGTTGAGTGTAACGATACACGTATGTATATATATATATATATATATTATACAAATATATTCTTATACATATAAAAAAAATTTGTTACATTTCAAGTATGTTATCGTTTAAGTTATATTACAAAAATATTTTTGAGTATGTATTGTAGTTGCTCAGTATGTAATTTACTATTGTATAATAAATATAATTATATTTCTCTCTAAGTAGCATTTACTCAGCCTTACAATTTTCGGTTAAAGTTTCGAAATGCGTTATTGAACAATTCTTTCGAAAGTATAAAAACTTTACTAACGAAATTGTGCACAGCCTTAAGATGTTTGTGAGCATTGTGTTATAGAATTTATAATAACACGATGATCGAAACATATTTATCAAGAAATATTCACAGCGACTTTTGGTAAAGCAGATTGCGATATTAACATTGCCATGCTTTATATAAACTGAGTTGTGTGAATACATTTTGCATTGCATATTTTCGAAAATTGTCCAAACGTAAGTCAATGTTAAAGTTGAAATTCCACGTGGATCATTTAGAATTCATTTTAGTATTAAGCCTTGAAATGAAGTCCATTGCTTGATTGTCTCCTTTCCGATGTTCCAATGCGCGAATGACATCCGTATCTTTAAATTAATATAAGATTATATTTTATAGTTCATTTACATAAACAATAATTAATAGAATATTTATACTTAAATATTAATATTCAGTAAATATATGAATCCGTATTCAGAACACGCTTATAACAATATTAGCGCATATTTAACATACAGTTTATATTACATGTTATAGAATTTTAGAAACAAAAGCGTATATTGATGAAAACGTGAATACGGGCATATACATATTCCGTATTATCCTCAAATTAAGAAATTAAGCTGTATACTGAAAGAAAAGACTGGCTGAATATGGCATAGCATTTTTACTTAATTGCAAAAGCCAATTTTTGGTTGCGTTAGTCTATCGAAATCTTACTGACATTGCGGATAGGCAACCAAAAATTGGCTGCTGCTAATTAAAAATGCTATGTTATATTTTACCATCTGTTGCAGCAGCCAATCTTTTTTTTTAGAATGTGTAAGAATATGATAAACATAATAAAAGCTTATTTATTATTTTATATCATTATTACATACTTTTTTTGATCGGACGAGAAAGTTTTATATGAATTTGATCTAAAATTGCGAAACTAGTTTCTGGTTCAGTATCAGGAATTTCATTAAATGATAGGAAAGCTTCAGCCATAAATCTTGATCTAAGAAAATCCTTGTCTTTTAATTCAAATGCCACTATAGCGTTCTCTACGGTTCTTTGTTCCGGAGTAAGAGGACTGTAAATGTTAGAATTATCTATGTTAGAATTAGTATTTTATTCTATTTTCTATTTTTATTTTATATCTATAATAATTTTAAACAATAATAATTGGCTACATTACTAACATGTTAAACATTTCATCGAAAAGGGGAAACTGCGTTTCCTTCTGCACATGTGTCTTAGGCATTTTAATTTCGGCAAATTTCTCCTCAGGTAGTAATCTGATCTTTACGTAGGAATCGCATTTACCTGTAATAGACATAAAAAAATCATATTTTTTATATAATACGATTTATAATATTTGAAGAAACCCACTGAGAAACTATTCATGCACGGTGATGATGATTATCAATGCTGACTCAATACATATATTCTTATCAGTAAGGTTCATTAACACAAATTTAATTATGTAGAAATAATTGAACTTAATTAAGAATATAAATTATACTTTTCAGATATATGATAATAATAATAATTTTAGAGAACCTTATAGATAAGAAATTACAAATAATCAACGTAAACAATATTCCATGACAATCTCCAATCTTTTTGGTTCAGGAAGACCATTTTATTCATTAGAGATTATTTTTCTATTTTTATATAACGTCAAAATTTGTTCGTGCCATGCATTCCCAAAATGCTAATTTCGCGATAACAAGCAATATAGAGAATTATATACAATTGATGAGGAAGAATTCCACTTTGTATTCTACACTTTTACATACTTGTCTTCCCTTCTTTGACTTTTTGTTTAGATTTTGAATGCAGTTTACGCTCGAGAGTAGACAGCTTGCTTATAAAATGGCCTATAAAATCGAAAAAAAATTGTCATTCTTCCTTCTAAATTTCGTAATTTTTTTACCAGCGATTGAGTTTATCAGAACTGATACCTATCATATTTTCCACCATAAAAATATATAAATGGTTTTATTATTATTACGGTTAATTAGCTTGAGTGAAATATCTGTTTCGTTATTTAATTTAATTTACTTGTATCTCCAGAACTTCTACTTATCAGATAATATCTTCTTCTTGTAACTGTAAAACTTCATCTTTTGTGTTTAAGTTATTTATTAATTTTTGTCTAACAACTTTTTTATTATTTTTAATAATTTCAAATATTAATTTTATATAATACGAGTACATAAAAAAATTCTGTTAACTTTTTACATTTTATTATATTTTTATTATATTTTTATTATATTTTTTATATTTTATTATAAAAACTTTTAATTTGCTCACCATTGCTATCCATACATCGGAGATTTCTGGCATTTAGAATCTGGATGTTCAATGAATTATCAACAAAATATGCTTTGATGCTGATAAGACCGTAAACAGGTTCTTCTATTTTCTTCTGTTCCTCCATGCGTTCTTGATGATAACGATGTATGAGCTCAGCAGTCTCGAGTCCATGTAATTGTAAGAGACGTTCTATTTTCTCCAAAACCTGGATGTTTGCTGTTTCATCAGCACCGAGATTAAAGAATCGAATGAGCGTGTGAAGAGTTTTATGCAAATTCGAATAAAATGCTGGTGGTCGTCGTTTCTATAAGCAATAATTTTATTATTTTATAAAATAATTGAAACTTTTTATAAGTAAAGAATGTAATTGTGTTCTTGAGTGATTGTATGCATTTACCTCTAAATTAGTGTTGACTAGATCATACAACGTTTGTGATATGATTTCCCAAATCACATGGAGAACTCTGTTAAAGTTATCCTCGTTGAGATTATCATGCAAAGTTGCTAGATTACTGTCTAAATACTGTAGCAGACGATCCATCGCGTTGCTGGTTGTATCAATTAATTCGGCACCCTCCATGAGATACCTAAAAACGCAAGCAAATTATTTATTAAGATAAACGTAAATAAATTTTAAAAAATTAGTTTCCTACATCTTTTATAAAATTTCTTATACATTGTTATAAATTAATGGTAAATTAATTAAATGAAAGTGACCCATTTTTACATAGTTACATTTACGTACCTATTCATTGCAGGAGCCATTTTGTTGGCTACAACTTCCAACAACTCTATGATCTTGTTCTTCACAGTATCTGTAGCATTGTTAATGATAAGCTGAAGAGTCTGTCGACAACGATCAGCCTCTTCATGAGTCTTATGCTCTCCTAAAGCATCTATAATATCCTGTAATCCCAAGTCCTGAGCTAGTGGTGCAATCGATGTTCTAATATAATCGATATTATTAATAGCAAAGCACCAGGCCGTCGATATTGTAAATCTTTTTTCATACACGCTACTCTGCGAAAGTTGTTCTAATTCTGTTGTTATCTCCGCTTTTGCTGCCATTTTATCAGCATATGCCATGGAACACTTACAAATATCCTACAAAACAATTATTTTATTATAAATTGCTTAAAATCTTTAATATAATTTAATATAATTTTATCTATTTATCTATATAATATATCACAATTTTCTTATTAACGATAATACATACGTTAATTATAATTTAAATACGTCAGAATTTTTAAACTTACATCAATAATTCTTGCTATGAATGTATAAGAACCTTCAACATCGGGCCACGCTAACTGCGTCCAAAAAACTTTAATTTGATAAAATGTTGTTAATGTATCTACAGCGCTTGAACTATACTGAACGCTACTGTCAACTGCTTGCAAAGTATCAATTTCGACTGCTCTATCGATGCGTTTAAGTGCTTTATACACTGCGATTTCCAGCCAATGCGCGATACCGCCCTTAAACCAATCGTAATAATTTTGTATTTTCATATTCTCTAGTTGTCCTTCGGCACAAAGTACCTGGCCAAGTCTGTAAATGGTATGTAAAAATAAGCGAAATATTAAAAATTGGCGAAATACTTAAATAGATAAATTTTTCAGAATTATGTAAACTCACGTAGCATATCTTTGAAGTATAAGATAAAGCTCGAATAGAGTCGTGCCTAGGCTTAATTCTGCATTATCAGTGCTATCAACTTCAATTCGTTTCAATCTGGCACACACGTCCTCTATAATGATCATGCACATATCACTGATTCTCTTTTCATACGCAATATACATCATTCTTGCATATGGAATATTAATTTTCCTAAAATTTTTGTAATTAATACTTACATATTGTTTATTGAATAATTATATTCTGCAAACATATGATATCTTATAGAACAGATCGACTTACTTTATGAATATTTTGTCATAATAATCAATAGCTCTCTGTAAATCTGCTCTAATCAGTTGAATTACTTTAATATAATACCTAAGCGCGTCTTCATCAGACTCTGTTTCAGGTGAATTATTGCTTAATATATGTTCAAACCTAGAACGTAATGTATATTTAATAAATATATAATATATTTATAATATATTTATTGTTGGTATAGCAAAAAATAAAAGATGTTAAATTTATGTTTTGTTTCGCTTACCATTCAGTACAGCTTTGTGTAATAGTGAACTCTAAACCTTGGAGTATGTCTATTTTCAAATTTTCAGATTCAGAAAACCAAAAATACATTTTGGCGGGAAATAAGTCAACATCTTCAGGAACTTTCAAAGAGGATATAGATGATAATACCCTAAAATGATTAAAATTTTTTTTAAGAATTTGATTTCAATGATTCAAAGTTATTCCTTTCTGTATTAAATATCATTAAGATATCCTCATTATATAATCGCGTGTTGTAAAGCCAATAAAAGTGCAAGAATATAAGTAATTACCTTAAGATGGAAGTTAATTGTATTATTGTATTTTGGTTTCCTAAAATCAATTTTCTAATTTTTCGTATAGTGTTTAGGCATGAAAATATAATTTTCTTTGTGGCTTTCCAAAAGAGTTTTGTTTCATCAACAGAGAACAGACCACTATCCATTGGTCTAAGCAAATTGATTATGAGTTCATTGAAAATTGTGAAACTTAATGGATGCTCCTCATGGATTCTTGCGTATTCGATCCATTGTGCCAGAGCGAGATTTCTGGCTAATAAGCCACGTTGCGCACTATGTTGAAGAATGAGCGCTTCGGCTGGCCCTGACCAACGACCACACCAACAATACTTTTCAATTTTTTCTGTTTCAATCTCATGAAGCAATAGCACTCTTAGCAGGTGTCGGTGTTCTTGTGCGGCTACTTGTGCATTATGTTCTGCACTGAAGGCTAATCGAAGCTTTACAACACCACGACGTTTGGACTTATTTTTCTTGTCTAGAGCGTACCACATAGTATGACCCGTTGTAGGTATATCCTAAATAAATACAAATATAACATATATTTAATATATTCATTTAATATTAAAAAATATATACAATGTTAATGCAATGTAATATATAAAATAAAATCTATGTATGAAAATACGCTTTATAATCTTTTAATTTTATAAATAAAATTTTATATTACCTTCAGCGGTATCCGACATCGACCAATAAATTCATTATTATGACTACCAGTTGTAGCCGTTACTGCAATTTCTTTGGCTAATTTAACTAAGCCACGAACACCTTTAATATCTTTAACTTTACTCATTTTTTCAGGCACAGTTTCGGCAGCATCGAAATCCCTAGGAAATGCATAAAATAAGATTAATTAATAATTAATAATTAACAATTAATAATAATAATTATGTACAAAGTGATGTATATGACTTATGACTTACCATACTTCAAGATATAAAATATCATTTTCGGGGTCCTCCAGCGGTCTAAATAATAACATATATGAAATAAATACGATATTATAATTATATCTAATAGTTATTTTTAAATTATGAAATAAACTTAGATCTTGTCTCTAACACTATTTAATTATTTATATAAAATTAATTACTAAAATCAATTACTAATATATTAAAATGTTTAATATTCTCTTTTAAAGATATTTTTAAAAAATTAATAAAATATGTTACGAATTAACCTTTTGTGTGGATAAACGTGCTTATTTGAACATGATCCTTTTTATTTTGTAAACTGCTCACTTATTGATTTTATAAAATTTAATCAATAATAATTTAATAATTTATTTGAATCTGAGACCAAAAAAAATTAAAAATGAGATCTAATATAACAGATAAAACAGATTCTTTTACAATAATCTGAATATCTTATCTTAAAACTCGAAATTACTGAATTTTTAATTACAAAATAATATTAAGTTTTTAATTTTTAGCTTTATTTAAAACTCATCACTGATACGTAAATAATGGATTCCATATTAATTTAACTTTTAAACTCTGATTATGAGAAGATTTTTTTTCATCTTTTGAAATTTGACATTTTCAAACTACATTTAAATTCAATGATATCAAAACCTCCTAAACTGAGTTTTACACTATTTTACAGTATCAGATTATATTTTTTAATTAGAATTTTAGAATTCTAAAGACCAGAATTGAATTCAGTGATTCTAAAAATTCCTAAAAAGCGAGATCTTCTTTTAAATTTCTTTCTTAGCTTTCGTCCGTAAAGAGTTAAAAAATATAATATATTAAAATGAAAATTCTTTTACAAAAGTAGAAAATATATATTTTACTCACAGTTCAAAGTGTTCTTCCCAAATTGGACTTAATGTACATGTTTTTACGGCAGTATTGTATCTTCTAGTAGGTGCTGATTCGAGATAAAGAGCGCAGAAAGGATCACTTTTACCATTCGAATCTTTGGGAACTAGTTCTTTGGCTTCGATTACTTCAATGTTAAGATGCAGTTCTGGTGGCTATGTATAAGCAAATGTGACAAAATTTGTTTAAATTATATCATATATATATATATATATATGATAAAATTACAATGCTAATTGATATAAGTAAAATAATTGTAAAAATAAATTACCTCAAGATTTTGCATTTGTTCTAACACTCTTTCGTGTGTTTTATTATCAATTTTGAAGGCACTTTGTAAATGGTTCAAAAGAGTTTCTTGGCTACATTCTTTAGAAACGTCGAAGCCAATTTGATGTTGTATCATATATATTAGCGCAGCATAAAGCTCTTCGATCTGTAGACATTAATAAATAACGTCAGTTATTAAAAAAATTTTTTTAGAGATGTATGTAAGTACAATGATTCACGGAACTCTGATTAAATCGTACCATTGTTATGAATTTCTTTTGAAAATTTGTGAACGAATATGTCTGTAGTAATACTATAGATATTTGTTTAGTTATATATTATATTTATATTGAAAGATTGTTTTTATTGATTACTTCGAATCAATTAATTGTAAACAATTGTTAATATATTTGACAGGGCTCGGTCTTATTTCAAAATATATATTTTAAATAAATTTTATTTTTTTAAAATATTTATTTAATATTTTTATTTAATATTTAATATTTATTTTATATTTATTTTAAATAATTTCTTCTGACCTATTTCTTATTTAATATTTTAAATAAGTTGTATCAGTTTTTTATTGATTTTATATTTTAAATAATTTTCTGGAAACCTAATTTTATATTTTTTATTTTAAATAAATTGTATCAGTTATGTTACTGATTCGTTACAGTAAAAGTGACGGTGAATAGTTAAATTATAGTATATTTATGATGAAGTATAGCATATATTATGTGAGGTACAAGATATATCCACATATAATAATCTGTTTCAATTTTCCATCTATGATTCACGAAGGGTTAATACTATTAAATATTAATTATAGGCTATAGTTATAAAAAACTGATTATTATACTTATAAATTATAATATTATACTTATAAATGTACATTCATATATTCAAATAAATAAAATCATTAAAAATAGAAAAATAAGCACGTGTGCATGCAATACAAGTCAGTAATAGTCAATATAAGTAAATAAATCAATAAGCCAATCAAGGCCAATAATCAGTAAATCAATCAATAAACCTTGACTTATTAAAAATCATAAAATATTTTGTATTTACTATTTGAAATGTTTATTTAAAGACCATATTTCTTATTTTATATTTTAAGTAAGTTTTCGAAAACAATTTCTTATTTAAAAAAAGAAATTGCCTTCGAAAACTTATTTAAAATAAAAGACAAGTTATTTTTCTATTTTAAATAAAAGTTATTCTATATTTGAAATAAATATATTTTCGGATCCTATTTTTTATTTTATATTTTAAATAATTTCTTGTGATCTATTTCTTATTTAATATTTTAAATAAGTTCTTGGAATCTATTTTATATTTTTTATTTCTAATACAGAATAAGTCATATCAATTACTTTACCGATTCTTACGATTT
>Ga0157364_1008209_pt1 | contig 10813 bp, 8 predicted proteins | sample AttsexASBM2_FD_111476 | JGI IMG/M metagenome (GOLD analysis project Ga0157364, IMG submission 111476) | Fungus gardens microbial communities from leaf cutter ant in Ribeirão Preto, State of São Paulo, Brazil - Atta sexdens ASBM2 | ecosystem: Host-associated > Fungi > Mycelium > Unclassified ... | reverse complement strand
TTAAATTGTCAAGTAATTCGTAATATTACATACTCCAGCTTTAGTTTAGAGCTATGTTATAAAATCGATACGATTACTTTATAGTTTACAGCTTAAAGATATGATATTGCGAATTTGCAGTTTTGCACGGTTTCTCGATTCAGCCATGGAGAGTTCTACGTTCACACTTGTCTTCTTCACCTACGATTTATCTTAGACACTTTGCCACAAATTACTCGTAGTGACAAACTTGGTCATTCTTTCTCTCTGGTCTCAAGCCCGCCAAACTCTTTTGTCACAATTCTTCCTTTACTGGGTATGTCGTCCTTTTACATCAGCATGATATTTTGCATTTTCATGCAGCCAGTTTTTCATGCGGCGAATTTTGCGCATTTCCATTTCAAGATGCACGATTTTTAAGCTTCGTGATTTAACAGGTCAAAAGCATTATAAATCATATCGAAATGTTGAAGCGACACCAATGTACAAACGGTTAAAAAATGATACATGTTTTTTACGAAATACGCGGATAGTGTGCTTCTCGCCGGACTCGACGTTTCGGCGTCGCATTGCCGAGCGTCATTTCGGAAGATGAGAGAGGAAGAAAGAGAGAACGATATGCGATAGCGCCTGTCGCGCATCACGTTGAATATCCAGGCACAAACTCAACAAAGAGCAGGCAGCTACGAAACGATGATGCCGCGCCCGCACCGGGGTGGAAATACGGGGGAAAACCGAATGGGAGAATGGGCATGGGGGGGACGGGGGGAAAACAAGCGCGCACGTTCCCCGTTACATTGCGTTACAAAGAGAGCAACTCGCCCGGCGAAATCCATGTCAACGTTAATGCGGGTTCTGCGGTGCGTTAAAATTCCTCGACGGCGAAACAATATTGGCCCCGCGCGCGCTGTTCCGCGATCCATTCCCACTCTCCGTCGCGGCCGAATTGTCGCCGGGTATTCTTTTTTTATTTACCTCCGTTATTTTCCTTTATTTGCGATCGGCTATTCATCGGCGCTGCCATGGAGTACATTTTTCTGCGCGACGCGTGCAGATCGAGATTGAAAATGGAAATATGATTGATTTTCGCGAGAGCTTGAGCGCGAAGTTTTTATTATTTCGATAAATCGTAATCGATTAAAATTCGTCGAGACTTGTCTCTTACAATGACATTATCTCTTATCAGGCCTTCCGAAGTTCCGACGTCAGTATCGTTACCATACGGTGCAGTTCGAATTCCGCGAAATGGAATATCTGTGACATTCGGCTATTCCTATACTCGTCTGTTTCCACTTTGACAAGCAGCGCGCTTCAACTTCCTATATCGCACACACACGCGCGCGCAGGAGATATTAGAAATAACTATTATGAAATATGGGAATGCCGGCTTCAGTACGACTTTGAAAGTTGTCGGGATGACAAACGTCCACTATTGCGACATGGTGCGAGCTAATGATACCTGTGTTACTTAAGCATCAATAATTCAACCGTAATAACAATGCATGCATCGCGCGCTATACAGTCTATTGATTTGCAACAGAAAATTGATTCCACTGCCGCCCATTGGCGAACGTATATGCAGCGATATCAAGTCAATACCCGGCTCGGAAGCTAATACCTTGAGTATATACACACTCAGTTACTCTTGGACGAGAATGCTTGAATTATACCTGCTTTGGGGATGATCCATTCGCAGCTGGGCCGTTAATCCTACCCGTTTCCTATATCGTATCCCCAAATTACTTGATCTCCGGATGTGCGTGTTCTCTTAACAGTGCCTGCATCTGATATATTTACGACATTAATATAACAATATTTACGACATTAATAACGATCTTAAATACTTGATTGTATTTGATTTTTATTATTAAAAGAGAATCCTGGAATCTATTATACAATGCAAATAATGGTCTGTTGGAAACATTGTTGAATATTATTCATGTAATATTAAATGTTAAAAATGTCCTATTTTACACAAAAAGTATCGGTATTTAATACAAAAATGTGAACAATAGAGCCATTATTGAATTATTTGCTTCATTCTTTTGCATCGAGAGAGAGAGAGAGAAAAGGCACAAATAAACGACATTATTATTACATGAGTGCACGCGATTATATTGGATATCGAGGTAGATTCTAAAAGAATTGCAGTAATTAAAGATAAAAATTTATTCGAATGAACAATATGGTATTTCTGCACAACATTGTGGGAACATTACAGGAGCTCTTTAATTCTTCTTTTTATCATAAATATGCTACACAGTTGTGCTGTATAGTTCGATATTATATGTGCATCGGAAATACCAATCAACCAAATGTCTCTGATACCAAATTTCAGAGTTTGATGGATTTTCCATTATATCTCCAACACAAGGAACGTTGCACGGACCATTCGGTTATCGCTTGACAGGTCAAGCGAAATCAAGAGAAGAAAGGTAAACAGAATTATAGATGAGATACAAAACTACGACAGCTTTTAGCCAACAATACAAACGTGAAACTTTTATTTAGCCAACACCGCGCGAATCGCAATCGAAAGCTGTTGGCTGGCTTGAAATAACTCTTGTATTCATTAAACCACAGCTCACTGCCAATCCTAACGTCGAACTCGAACAACATTCGCCATTTTATTCGCAATTACGGTATATGAATATCGGTTGCCCTATATATCGAACTTTCTTTTTCCGGCTTTGGCATATCGACTTCGTTCGCACCCTCGAATATCTTCCCCTCTATAACTATACTAAATAATCGGACCTTTTCGAGCGAATAAACGTTCATAGTAATGAACTAGAATCGCATTTCAATACAATCATCAATCGTTGTGACCCAGAATATCATCACCGCGGAATGAAAACCTCTTGCTGATAAAAACGTTACATATTCTAAAAGAACAGAAATTATCCTCTCATTGTTACGCGAACGTCCATCAAAAGCTCGCGCAATATAAAGTCCTGATATGAGACATTATAACAACGATGATTAAAAATAATCTCTTTGAAAAACAAAAAGAATAGTTAATTGACTTAATTCAGCGAATATATGTATATTCTCATTATATTGAGTCATCTAGACGAGATGATAAATTTGATGGGAAAATGTAGGCGTAAAGAGCCAATAGTGAATGTAAAGAGGAGGTCTTTTCTACCCTCGTCTTATTAGCGAAACTTGAAAACTGCAAAGTCGGCTCGTAACACTCTAGTCCTTCGTGAGAGCCTGTGTACCCGACGAAAGCGACGATGTCGTCGGCTAAGGGCGTTCTGTAAAGTTGTCTGATTTATGAGCGCCGACGGAGGTAACGCGAAGGATTCCGACGTAAGTTTAAACGCCTCCGCGAAAACCCCCCTTGCTCTCCACTACCCCTCTTTAATCCGTAGTCGAATGAATAGTTGGTACCGAAGTTTCCAGTCGGCGTTATGCTCACGTGCGCGAACGGCATGCGTCTGCGAAGCTGCATGCGAGAACGGGCCTTCCGAATCTTGATTAATGTGAATCGAAATAGTTGCGTCTCTTTCCCCGCCGAAAGATACCGTGGAGCTGAAGGAATTGTATTACGTCTTTCCCGTTTTCGTCCTAACGACTTTTCAATTGATGAAATCCTGCATCAACAAGCGAAACTCATAACACTCCATCCATTAGGGAGAAACGAGCGCAGTTCAAAAATTTTATAATGAAGCGCACATCGGGAAAAAATTATTTAATAATAAGAAGAAATCTTTCCTAAATTAAAAATACATTATATATTCCTATATTCGCTCCGTTACTTCAAAAGTGAACACAACTAAAAATTTATGTTTCGCAGAAGAGGGGAATATTTTTTTTTTAATTTGACAGAAAGTTATTGATTGATCAAATAATATTGGCAAAATAAAGAATATATTTTTATCTACACTATGAGAAGAAGATATTTAAAAATTTACTTATAAAATATAATATTTATTTCCACTGAAATAAATCCTTATTTAAATACGACGAAATGAAATTTCTGACAAATAAACCGTCAATCTTATTTTTTTTTTTTATAATTGATGAGATATATTTCACAGAAATGTATATTTCATCTATCACAGTCGAACTTTTTTATAATCAATAAATATCGGAGAAAATGTCACATGTAAGATTTACTTGCGAATATTTTGACTTTTTTTCTCGATGTATTATTAAGTGTCAATTTTTCGTTTTATCTTTAAAAAATCTTTTCTGAGTTATGACGATTTTGACAATTTTTAATGAAATTACGTTTATTTTTGATAATTAGGATAATGTTTACCTAACTTATTCATGATAATAAATTATATTTTTTGGAGTATCACTTTTAAAGAAAAAGAGTAATATTATAATTCTGCAGCAGCAGCTTTTATTTAATATTGGGTTTAATATTAAATGTGATTTTTTTTAACTCTCGAGTTTTAACAGATGATAATCATTCGAGACAACACAGAATTTTTATTATTAAACATGACGAGAAGGAACATCGTATAATTTTGTCGTACGCTATAACAGATCGTAATATTTTTACGATAATGTAGTTTGATTCATTAAAATCGTTTTCCTAAAGAGCTTATTTATAGCTCTTCACAGCTTATCCTCGCTACCGATGCGCTAATTTGCTGAACTTTTGTTTATTCTGATGCTATTATGAGCATCGAGAAATACGCTACACACGTATATGCCTTTTCATTCCTATCGATAACATTGAAAGAGGCTCGTTTGCAATATCGAAAATCAACATTACGTGCGTATGTTACGGGAATACCGTTGTTTCAGTAGTGCTCGTTCCGCTTTCACAGCTGTCGCGCGAAAATTGATCAGTGCATTAATCCCGGTATTAGCGCCAATTCGGCGCCGCTAATTGGTCGGCTTGAAATTCAAGCCGAGCTTAAATTTTAAACTAGATCCTCGTTTCGGTTTCGTCACACATGGTCGCGCGATGCTTTAAAGTCGAGAGAGCAACAGGGAAAAAATATTTTCGCTTCCGGCAATATACACCTGACCAAGCACGTCCTCTTTAGTGTTTGCTCGTGCGGTGAAGCCCCATGCGATTTATTACAACTCGATTTTCCCGATTTTCGTTGCGGTATCTCGCGCAAGGCTTCACTGACGTCGATTACACCTGAAATTCTGTGTTAAGCGCGGCACATCGGTCGTATACACGAGTTCGCTGGGAAAGTTTCGACGGACTAAAAGTAACGAGTAATTAACAATTAAACGCAGCTCCGGTTAAATCCGCGTCTGGTCGTGCGGATTTTTTTTTTTTAATCTAGAGAAACAATTTTCACCCGTCGCCCATTTAATGAATTATTTTCATGAAATTTACTTAGAATATGTCGAGAGCGAGACACAAAAGTTTACAAAACGGATGGCGACTTACGCTCAAGAGAAATATTAGAGAATATCATTTCTCGCTGTCAGAAAAAAGAGACTCGCTCGCGTTGGTATAAAGAAAACTGTGTAAATGAAGCCAAACTAAACGAGAAGAAATGCAAGTTCTTTCACGCGATAATGCGGGATTCTTCACAATCGTCATTCGATGAATGCAGCATAAAAATATAGTCGCATATTTTACCACGTCCACAAGTATATAAAATATCCTGTTGTATAAACGATTTATTAAGGTCTATACATGAATACACGCGTACGTATATTCTGATAAAATAGTTCCACGTTCACTATGGATTTATAGCCGTTGTGCTAAAATCACGACGAGATAAAGGACGATTACCGTGCCGCAACTGAGCGCGATCAAAATTCTGAATTGATGCGCACGTGCGCCCACGTCCGGGCAGATTTTTGAGATGGTTTCCGCTCGCGGGGGGCCTCGCCGAAAATGGATTCCCGCCGTGCGACCGGCCACGAATTACCATTCCGGAAATGAATATTTTGTCATTAACTTTGCGCGATTCCATTGTAGTAATTGCGAACACTTCCGGCCAGCGGATGCTAAACCGCGTAGCGCTACAATCAATTACGACGGCGTCATGCCACACTCCATATATTATGCAGCATGTCGAATGTATACCGTCAAATATACCTATATGAAAACTGTAATCAGACTTCGTACTATTCGTGTGAATGTTTGAACTATTTGAGGATTTATCTATGCCAGCGATATCGCAAAATATATATTTTGCAGAAAAGGAATTTTTGAATTTCCTCAACAAAAAGTCATTCTAATAAAATAATATTTTATACAACGTTCATTACATATTATGCAATAGAGTAAGTAAACATATATGACTTTATTATTTTGATTCTCATTGTATCTCTGACTGTCGACACCACAAAACCTTTACGTTGAGTCGCGAGAACACGCTTATATGTAAGTTGGTATAAAATTCAGACAAATGATTTTAATAATTCTCTAATTTTTCGTTTTCGTATTTCTTTTGAATGACTACACAGCAAATCTGATAATCTGATGAGTGATGTGATTCTACTTAGTGACGCAATGTATATGACTTCGGTTTTATTTTATGTAAGTTTTTATATTATTTTTGTATAAGTTAATATTTCTGATAATCATTGAGCTATTCATTACTTAGCTAATTTAGCATTTGGATAAAGAAGAACGAACTAAATTGTCGAGAATCATCAACTTGGAATTTACATTATTTATGTAATTTCGATTTATATTTTATATTGTTAAGGACTCACATTGAAGGGTATATTTTATTTGTTTTGTTACATTCACACGAAAATAAAGAATTTTCTGTGCATCCAAACAGCTGATGTAAACTCTAATGAGCTTTTTTTACATTTTTCACTAAGTATTTCATATGTTGTGTAATATATTTTATTACATATATCATGATAAATTATAAAACAACGAAAACAATGTATGATATATGTATTATGTTGTTCAAATTCATGATTACGGTGATCTCCGTGTTGTCGTGACATCGAGCTTTCCTTTAATCAAAATTTTACCATGTCATGCCGTGATATTACGGCGACCGTAAAACCGTCATCGTATAAGCGTAAATGTGAATTAAGCTTGAGTATGCGTCCGCGCGCATATGCGACAAGAGCGAGGGTATGCACCTCGATAAATTGGCAGCGTTAAATTTAACGTCATTCATTCCAGTGGCGACGATGTCGATGCAAGCACACGCGTGTATTACACACTTGTGAAACAGTTGCTCTATGAGCAGGTAAATCAGAGTCGATCCTACACTTTTCCACATTCTTATCCTTGCGAGTACATTTGGCAGAAATATCCTTATTAGTATGCCTTTAAGTCAACTTATTCATTATTGAATTAATTATTAAATATTGTAACTTTAATTCTATCTTTGAAACCAATATTCTTTTTTTTCTTATAATATTTTTTAATCTAAAAAAATGTTAATATTTTATAATATTTTTGATAAAAATGAGAAAAATATTTTAGTTCTTAATTTTCGCCCCTAGTTTACTTTAACAAAATTCTGTAAAGGAAAAGTAATATGAGTCCCTATTCTGTTTCTTTTTTTGTATAATTTTTATTTTGTTAGATACGTTCATACAAATGACAAATCAATGTTATGCAAACAATAATTTATTGATTTAATTTTAATAAAAATGTACTTGAAATAATAGCTTACAAAATCAGAAAAATTGTTTAAATGAGAGAAATCTTATAATAATTATTTAAATAATAGATAGAATGGGCTTTCCATATATTTTTTTCGATTTTTTCAAGTCTATTTGAACTTCATAAAGTCCAAATAGTTTGAAATAGAAAATTTTGAATACATTGAAATATTATTAAATTGAAAAGTTTCCTCTCATGAATGCATTCTCCTAGCAATACTTTTACATTGATTCTATTCTTATGAATGTCACGAATATTTTTTCCCCGCTTCATAGATACTTCTAGGGACTTTATAAAATTATTTTAAAATGATAATCATAAAGATTTATATATAACGCTTTGCAATGTTTTTCGTTAAAATGAGGCCCATATTATTCATTTGTTAGGAAAACCAATATAGAAACATTGATTAAATTTACATTTAATTATGTCATAGCGGAAATATAGTTATTCAAACTTTTCTACTCAAAATGAAAGAATAACATTTTAAGAATTAATTTATAAACTCGTTACTCTCTCTCTCTCTCTCTCTCTCTCTCTTCTCTTCTCTCTTTCCTTACGAACTTTAAACCACATTAAACTTGATATTAAAACTCATATAAAAATTTTTTATGTACACATATCTCGTCATATTAAGTTGTTCAGAAAGTTCTGCGATATTTTATTAACTTAAAATTATAAATACAATATCTTCGTTAAAAATAAACAAAATTTAAATTTAAAAAAAAGCAAAGCTAGAAAATTTTTACTTTTAAAAGGTTAATATAATTTTTGAGTTAATATAATTTTTTATTGTTAATTTGATTGTTAATTTTTACAGATAAAAAACTACAAGTAAAAAAAGGGAAATTTTTCTTCTCATTTTATGAATCTGTCATGTGGTAAAAAAAATGTGCGAAGAGTTTCAACTATCTATCATGAAAATTGGAAGTTTTCCCTATAAAATCTTTTTTTTTAATGTTTCTACAATTTTTTGTTTTTAAATTATTCACGAGTTAAATAAAAAGGAGCATTCTGGCTTTGATTATTCATAACTCCGATAAAAATCCGCAATTAAAAAAACAGATTCTTAAAGCTAAAATATTGCTCTATCGAGAGAATTTTCTGAACAACCTAATAGATAAACATCAATTATCAAAAAAATCGTTAGTCATGGCAATTGTTTTACAACATCAATATCAATATTTTAAGAACAGTTTAAAAATCTTTTACAAGAGCTGATGTTGAGTATAACGAATTTTAAGTGAAGTTCATATTACTGCTTTTTCCTCTACTTTTCTACAAATTTTAAATGTAAAGACGCGTAAATTTGAAAAGCAAAACAATGCCTTGGAAATGCATTGTCCAATTTATCGCATCATAATAAAAAAAACGAGTTACTGTAGTGTATCCTTTTGCTTTAAAAATTACGCTATGTAAATTGACAACTGGAATTTTTTTTATATAATAAAAGCTTTATTTAAAAAAAAAATTATTTTTTACCGCGGATTAATTCGAATGGTGTCCGTAGACTAGAATCAGCCCTGGACAAATCACGTTGGCCGAGCGCGACGTTAAACTGCTCACACATCCGCGATAAAACTACCCCTTTCGCGCCGGGATTGCCTATACCAGGGATTTGTGGTAATGCGTCGCCGTTTTTGAAGCCGGCACTTTGACGAAAACAACGTACACGTGAAAGGGTGCGTCGCAGAAACGCGAATGATCTATTTGATTGCGTATGCGCTTTTGATAGCGCGATATGGCATTAATTAGTTAATATTTTGCATCGATTAATTTCGAATATTTGCAAATCGGCATGCGAAAGTTAAATAGCGAATTTGCATCAAAATTAGATTAACTGAAATAGATTTGATCTTCAAATTTTTAATTCAAAATTTCCACCATAAGAATAATTTTTGAATAAAATTATTTATTTAGCAGATTAAAGGATTATCAATTAATGAAAATTACCAATTAATGAAGAGAGGTGTACACATAGTACATGTTGTATAAATAATCGCATTAAATGATAATATAATTCCGTCATATGAATACCGTTGATCCCTTGCCGCGAAATGTAATATAATATCACCGCATAATATTCGTTACGGCGCCGAGAAGTGTCAAATAAATATCTAGAAACCATTTATGGAAATTATTCCAAGTTTATTAAAATTATGTATTTTCAGAATAATTATGTAAAATCGTCCAATGATAATGATTTAATACTCGTTATTACCTTGAATCAGACAAATTTAGCGATGTGGTATAAAGCAATGTATCAATTTTTAAATAACTTTTAATGTGATACAATATTTTTCATTTATTTCCATTTCATCATATACGGTTCACGGAAAGCTTCGTGCAATAAATACGATATTTCACACAATAATTCGTAATATCGAAACAATATATTCATCGGTTTTTTGTCATCATTAATCACTTAACAAATGTGTTCAGTACAACTCCATGTTATTTCAATATATCCAAATTTTGCAGGATAACGATCAAAATTTAATGCCGTTATATGAAATTTGAATGTCAGGCTTGTCGCAACCGGATAAACGATAGCTATACCTTATGATTAAGGTCATAAAGAAAGAAATTATTTTCCTCTTATATAAATGACACTTAATTGAGTAATAAATTCTAAAGAGGATGATTAATCGTGTGCAAGGCTGAGATAATGTTTTAGGCCTGATGGCCACGAGGGCGCGAATCTTCGTCCCAATTTTTATGTAAAGCGCAATCCTGGCACGTTTTTAGGGAGGCATACGAACCAGAGACGCGGAACGATGCTGAGTAAGCGTCGACTTTGCCGCCTTTTCCGGTCGGATACTCGTCTTCCGGTGGGAGGTAAAAAAAAAATCATATCTTTCTGATTTACCGTTCGGCCAAATTTCGTCTCGCGACGTTCTTCAGGCGCGCGGGATTTTCCATCAGCAAAAACGCCGCACAAACGCGCGCCGTTTCTGGCAAGTCTTGATATCTTTTTCGCTCACGAGTAATGCGGCAGAAACAGGATCTTCTCATTTACTCTATTATGCATGCTGCCTATAAATAACAGTGCGCGACATCGAACACCGTTTTGCCGTTACACGAGCAGTTTAAAAATCGCTGCTACTGTTATATCCAGATATCGATCTGCTAGTGGAACTGCGGATTTATATATATCTACGTCCCCGAAATAAATTCAAATATAAATTTCTTGAGTTGTACATTTTTTGATTGCTAAATTTAATCGAAAAAAAGCTTTCAATTAAGTCAAAAAAGCTTTCA
>Ga0157364_1008206_pt1 | contig 10816 bp, 8 predicted proteins | sample AttsexASBM2_FD_111476 | JGI IMG/M metagenome (GOLD analysis project Ga0157364, IMG submission 111476) | Fungus gardens microbial communities from leaf cutter ant in Ribeirão Preto, State of São Paulo, Brazil - Atta sexdens ASBM2 | ecosystem: Host-associated > Fungi > Mycelium > Unclassified ... | reverse complement strand
GTAATCAAGGGCGCAAGGTCCATCTTCTGACCAGGGTGCTGCTTATCGTCCGCTTGGATTGTTGCAATAGGCTGGCCTTGAGTGATTTTCGCTGCGACGTTTTTCTGTGCAATGTCATTAAGGGGATATTGCATTAAGGTACTATCATTTATCGCAAATAACCCACCATCTTTCTCACAGCTCAGCATGATTTCTCCACGCGTCAGTGGCCATAGCTGCTTGCCAACTTCACGACGACTGACTGTAATCACTTCAGAGGCTAAAGATTGCCCACTGACAATCGCGAGTAAAAGCAGAGCAAAACGTTTTTTCATTGGATTAAAGCCTTAAATTCGTAATAATAAATATGACTCATGACTCATCATGTAGTGTAGCAAATCCTATTATTAAGTGGCAGAGGCTGGCGACAGCCCACTCTGCTAAAAGGAAGTACTAACGCAATGACATATAATCTCGCAACACTTAGCCCAGAAGATAAGAACCGACTTAACAGCGAACTTGCCGCGGCAGGCGTCGCCTTTAAGGAGCGCTACGCGATGCCCGTTGTGCCTATCCATGTGGAAAATGAACAACCCGAAGAGTGGCGTGAGCATTTTCAACAGAAACTAACGGAATATCGTCAGCTTTCTGTGACGTTGTCACGCCTTCCTTACGAACCTAAACTGAAGGGTTAGGCCATTGCCCCTCTGCCAGACCAATTAAAAAACTGCACTCCCGGGCGATATCGACATAGGCTTGATAACGTCCAGATTTGCCACCGTGTCCAGCATCCATATCGGTGTATAACAGTAATTGATGGTCATCAGTTTTCAACTCCCTAAGCTTAGCCACCCACTTAGCGGGTTCCCAATATTGAACTTGAGAATCATGTAAACCCGTCGTCACGAATAGATGTGGGTAAGATTGCGCTTGCACGTTATCAACAGGGCTGTATGCGCGAATTATTTCGTAATCTGCGGGGTCGTTGGGGTTCCCCCATTCGTCATACTCTCCGGTGGTTAAAGGTATCGACTCATCTAACATAGTGGTGACGACATCCACAAAAGGCACCTGAGCCAGAATACCGTGAAATAAGTGAGGGGCCATATTACTCACCGCTGCGACCAATAACCCCCCGGCACTGCCGCCCATGGCATAGCAACGATTGCGGTCGCCCATGCCTTGAGCGAGTAACTGTTGGGTTGTATCGATAAAATCATTAAAGCTATTCATTTTATGTTGCAGTCGCCCGGCATCGTACCACGCTCGACCTAGCTCCCCCCCTCCCCGTACATGGGCCATAGCATAAATGAACCCCCTGTCGAGTAAACTCTGCCGGGTGACACTAAAGTCAGCATCAAGACAACTGCCGTACGCGCCATATCCATAGACCAATAAAGGGTTTTCTCCTGGTTGGAGTAGGTCTTTACGCCATACGAGAGACACCGGCACCTTAACCCCATCACGCATCGTTAACCAACGCCAGTCACTTTGATAAGCCTGTTCATCATAACCAGGGATTTGCACTTGCTTTAGCAACTCAAGCTGCTGGGTTAAAAAATCCCACTCATAGATACTGGTTGGTTGGGTAAAACTACTGTACCCAAAACGCAAGCGAGTGCTATGCACCTCGGGATTATGGTCAATCCATACCACACCATTCTCGGCTTGTTTAGGTAACACCAAACGCTTTGTACCCACTAAGCTGTATTGGCAAAGCACCTTATTCCCCTGTTCTCGCTCTTCAGTGACCAGCCACTGATTGAAGAGTTGGAAATCTTCTAACACTCGGTGTTCAGATACCGGTACGATCGGCTGCCACAAGGCCTCGGTAGTGTCAGCATCACTACAACGATATAGCCCGAAATTAATCCCCTCGCGGTTTGAACGGATATAATAACTGCCCTCAAAATGGTCAATACTGTATTCATGGTCTTCGCGACGAGGTAACAGGCAGCGTGGCGGTTGGTGCGGAGTATTTGCGTCGATTGACCAAGCTTCACTGGTGGTTGAACTGTCCAACAAAATAAAGATGCGCTGCTCCGAACTGCTACTGGTTAAACTGACATAAAAACTATCATCATGCTCTTCATAGACCAGTACGTCTTTGGCAGGATCACTCCCAAGTTGGTGCCGCCAAACTTGCCACGGCAGCAAGGTTTGCGGATCCTGTTTGATGTAAAACAGCGTCTGTCCATCATTCGCCCAGACGATGGCCGGTGAAACCCCTTCGATAACTGTCGGCAGCCATGTTTGCTGGTGTAAATCTTGAATCCGTACGGCATATTCACGTCGCGAGAGATAGTCCTCGGTTACCGCCATATAGCGATGGTCAGGGGTAATCTCTAATGCCCCTAGCTCATAATATTCAGCGTCTTGGGCGCGTTGGTTACAGTCGAGTAACAACTGCCATTCAGCGTCTGGTCGATCGTCTTTCCACACCCAGCGCGGATAATCCTCCCCGTGTTGATACCGCTGTTGGTACCAGTGTCCCGCTTTGAGAAATGGGACCGAGTGGTCATTTCCCGGTATCCGTGCCGTCATTTCTTGATAAAGTTCTTGTTCCAACTTCGCAAGCGGAGCCAGTTGTTGCTCACACCAAGTGTTCTCAGCAATTAAATATTCAAGCACTGCAGGATCGGTTCTGTCGTCATCACGCAGCCAAGCATAATGGTCAACACGCTGTTGCCCATGGTTTTGATAGAGAGTGGCAATACGACGCGCTTGCGGAGGAGTCATCATGAGGAGGAATACCAAGTAAAGGATGATATCAACAGTATCGCACAGTTCTAACTCTTGACCTAGCTCGCTATCCTCTCCTAACAGGTGCGAACGCAATCGTTTTCGTTTACCATAGCGGAGTACGCCTCATTCAGTTTAGGAAAAGAAAATATGCGTCAATTCGGCACTGCATTACGGGCTAATGCTACTAAAGTCATGTTATTAGGATGTGGAGAATTAGGGAAAGAGGTGGCTATTGAATGCCAACGTCTCGGTGTTGAAGTCATTGGTGTCGACCGCTATGACAATGCCCCTGCAATGCACATTGCCCACCGTGCTTACGTGATTGATATGTTAGAGGGTGAAGCCCTAGAAGCCATCGTCGCCCAAGAGCAGCCAGATTTTATCGTGCCGGAGATTGAAGCCATTGCGACGGCTAAATTAGTCGAACTGGAGGCAGCTGGCATCACCGTGGTGCCTTGCGCGCGCGCCACCCAACTCACGATGAATCGTGAAGGCATCCGGCAATTAGCCGCTGAGCAGTTAAATCTTCCGACTTCAGCTTATCGTTTTGCTAGCCACCCGCAGGATTTTCATAAGGCAGTTGCAGAGATTGGATTACCCTGTTTTGTCAAACCGGTAATGAGTTCTTCAGGCAAAGGACAAAGTCTGATTCGCCGAGCCACAGATTCTGATGCGGCTTGGGATTATGCGCAGCAAGGTGGCCGAGCGGGGGCCGGTAGAGTGATAGTCGAAGGCCTGGTTGAGTTCGACTTTGAGATAACGCTACTCACCATCAGTGCCATCGATGGCATCCATTTCTGTGCGCCGATTGGTCATCGTCAAGAAGATGGCGATTACCGCGAATCTTGGCAGCCTCAACAAATGAGCGAAATTGCGCTGCAACGAGCCCAACAGATTGCACGCGATGTGGTCACGGCACTATCAGGTTACGGTCTTTTTGGGGTCGAACTATTTGTAAAGGGTGATGAGGTGATCTTTAGCGAAGTCTCTCCTCGCCCTCACGATACGGGCATGGTCACACTTATCTCTCAAGATCTTTCCGAATTTGCGTTACATGTTAGAGCCTTTTTAGGCCTACCCATTGGTAAAATTCGGCAGTATGGCCCTGCAGCATCCGCAGTTATTTTGCCTGAGTTGCATAGCACCAGCATCACTTTTAGCGGACTGGAACAGGCGTTAACTTCAGGACAACAACTGCGACTTTTCGCAAAGCCAGAGATCGCTGGGCGCAGACGCTTAGGTGTTGCGTTAGCACAAGGCGATACGATAGAAGAAGCTGTCACTGCAGCACTGGCGAGTGCCGCAGCGGTCAAGGTCTCGGACGGAGCTTAAGCGAACACCGCCAGTAAAACTGGCGGTATTACTTTATTCTAATGGCGTTTCAGATTCGTTCCATGAACGCCCATCACGAGTGATCATCGCTACCGAAGCCACTGGCCCCCAAGTTCCTGCTTGGTATGGCTTAGCAGACTCACCATCTTTATCCCAAGCTTCAATAATGGAGTCTACCCAAGTCCACGCTGCCTCAACTTCATCACGGTGAACAAACAGCGCTTGGATACCGCGCATTGACTCAAGCAGCAAACGTTCATAGGCATCTGCCAGATGGCTTTCATTGAAAGTTTCCGAGAAGCTTAGGTCAAGCTTAGTGGTTTGCAGTTTATGCTTGTGGTCTAAGCCAGGCACCTTATTGAGGATCTCAATATCGACGCCTTCGTCCGGCTGAAGACGAATAGTGAGCTTATTCTGCGGAAGCTGAGTGTAAGACTCTTTAAACAGGTTCATCTCTGGGTTTTTAAAATAGACCACTACTTCAGAACACTTCGCAGGTAAGCGCTTACCGGTCCGCAGATAAAAAGGAACGCCCGCCCAGCGCCAATTGTCAATATCGACACGAATCGCTACAAAGGTCTCTGTGGCACTCGTCTTATTCGCGCCCTCTTCATCCAAATATCCGGGGACTTTTTTACCTTGCACAAAACCAGCCGTATATTGCCCACGAACCGTCTTCTCACGCACATTGGTATGGTCGATTTTACGTAACGAGCGTAATACCTTAATTTTTTCGTCACGAATACTCGCCGCGGTCAGATCCGATGGCGGAGACATCGCGATCATCGTCAACACTTGTAATAAGTGGTTTTGCACCATATCACGCATTTGCCCGGCCTGGTCAAAATAGCCCCAACGCCCTTCAATCCCCACCTCTTCTGCCACGGTGATTTGCACATGGTCGATGGTTTTATTGTCCCAATTATTAACAAAAATCGAGTTTGCGAAACGTAACGCCAACAGGTTAAGGACAGTTTCCTTACCTAAATAGTGGTCAATACGGAACACTTGACTCTCGTCAAAATACTTACCTACGCTATCGTTAATTTCTTGGGAAGTTTCCAGCGAGGTTCCTAGCGGTTTCTCCATCACAACTCGCGCAGGCTTAGCATTTAATTTCGCTTGCCCAAGACCTTTACAGATCGCGCCAAAGGTACTTGGTGGCATCGCAAAATAGTTAACGGTAACACGATTTTTTTGATCAAGAAGTTTACCAAGCTTAGTGAAGTGCGATGCTTCATTCACATCAAGATTACAAAAATCCAGGCGAGCACTGAGTTTTGCCCAAATTTCTTGATTAATCTCTTCTTTCATAAAGGTTTTGAGCGCTTTATCCACTTCTTGGATATAAGCAGCTTTGTCCCACTCTGCTCGGCCTACACCAATGATTTTAGTGTCATCATTGATTTGCCCAGCTTTTTCCAACTGATATAACGAAGGCAATAGCTTACGGCGTGCCAGATCACCCTTGGCTCCAAAAATTACCAGATCACAAGCCTGGACTGTGTGCGTTGACGCCATTTTACTCTCCTCGTTCTAACTTCAATTAGCGAGAACTCGCTCAGGAGTTCATTAAGTTCATCTTATTGCTCACTTTACTGCGATTTGCGTAGTGAGGTAAACAGTTTGCTGTGCGAAAACCTTGCTGATTAGCGCCGCAACGTTAATCGGTTGTTAAACTAGTCGCTAAAGTTGTACCCTAAAATCATTGCGAGCATTTATCGTTTTCTGCGATATTGAGAGTTGCCCCGCTTGCCAATGCTTGGGGCTCACTCTTTTCTAATGATTAACCTGGAGTAGTCCATGTCACCACGTCTTAGAAGAACAAAAATTGTTACCACATTAGGCCCCGCTACCGACCGCGATAACAACCTTGAGAAAGTGATTGCCGCCGGTGCCAATGTGGTTCGACTCAACTTTTCCCACGGCAGTGCAGAAGACCACTTGCTGCGCGCGAATAATGTCCGGGCTATTGCGAAAAAACTGGGTCGACATGTGGCAATCCTCGGGGATTTACAGGGCCCGAAAATCCGTATTTCAACCTTTCGTGAAGGAAAGATTTTCCTCAATGTCGGGGACACTTTCACCTTAAATGCTTCCTTAGCTAAAGGTGAAGGTAACACTCAGCAAGTGGGCATCGATTATAAAGCACTACCACAAGACGTGGTGGCTGGCGATATCCTGCTACTTGATGATGGCCGAGTCCAACTGCGTGTCACTGCAGTAGAGGGCGACCGTATCTTAACGGAAGTCACTGTCGGGGGGCCACTCTCCAACAATAAAGGAATTAATAAGCAAGGAGGCGGCCTTTCTGCTCATGCGCTGACGGAAAAAGATAAAGCCGATATCCATGTCGCAGCAAAAATAGGGGTCGATTATCTCGCGGTCTCCTTCCCGCGTTGTGGCGAAGATTTGCATTATGCCCGCCAACTGGCACAAGCGGCTGGATGTTATGCCAAGATCGTTGCCAAAGTCGAGCGTGCTGAAGCCGTTGCGTCTCAAGCAGCAATGGATGACATCATTCTTGCTAGCGACGTCGTTATGGTCGCCCGCGGTGATTTAGGCGTGGAGATTGGGGACCCGGAATTGGTGGGAATTCAAAAAAATCTTATCAGTCGAGCTCGCCAGCTTAACCGTGCCAGTATCACCGCCACGCAGATGATGGAGTCAATGATTACCAACCCGATGCCGACCCGTGCTGAGGTTATGGACGTCGCCAACGCGGTTTTGGATGGTACTGATGCCGTAATGCTCTCAGCCGAAACGGCCGCCGGCCAATACCCCGCAGAAACCGTGCAAGCGATGGCGAATGTCTGTATTGGGGCCGAAAAAATTCCTAAGGTCAATGTTTCGCGTCATCGCCTCGACATCCAATTCGATAATATTGAAGAAGCTATCGCGATGTCCGCCATGTATGCAGCCAACCACCTCAAAGGGGTGACTGCCATCATTACCATGACGGAGTCAGGACGTACGGCATTAATGACTTCGCGAATCACCTCCGGCTTACCTATCTTCGCACTCTCGCGTCACGAAAACACATTGAACAGCACCGCCCTCTACCGAGGTGTCACGCCCGTAGAGATATCGGGCTACACTGATGGCCTATTGGCGGTACACGATGCGGTGAAACTGCTTAAGGATAAAGGCTATCTGCATACTGGGGATTTAGTCATAGTGACCCAAGGTGATGTCATGGGAGCAACCGGAACCACCAATACCCAACGCGTTCTCACCGTTGAATAAGATGACAGCCGCTAAAGCGGCTGTTTTTACTTATAAGGGAATAACTCTTTACGCCGATAAGGCCGTTCTTCTCCCGGTAGACGAGTCTTGAGTAGTTCGAGGATCCAGGTGTATTGCTCAGGATTTGGCCCAATAAAAAACTCCACCTCCTCGTTCATCCGCCGGGCAATAGTACGATCATCTGCACTGAGGAGATCATCCATCGGCGGTCGTACGAAAATTTCAAGCTGATGCCGTTTGGCATTATATACCGGGAATAGCGGAACCACCTTCGCTCGACAGACCTTCATTAATCGCCCAATCGCGGGAAGCGTCGCTTTATAGGTAGCAAAAAAATCGACGAATTCGCTATGTTCTGCGCCATGATCTTGGTCTGGCAGATAGTACCCCCAATACCCTTGCCTCACCGAGGCAATAAAGGGTTTGATACCATCATTACGTGCATGCATACGCCCACCAAAGCGACGGCGTAGACGATTCCACATATAATCCATTAAGGGGTCTTTCTGGTTATGGAACATGGCGGCCATTTTTTGCCCTTCCGCAGCAAGCAACATCGCCGGAATATCCACGGCCCAACCATGGGGAACCAGGAAAATAACATTCTGTTCGGATTGCTGCAGTTGCTGAATGATATCTTTGCCATGCCATACCACTTTTTGCTGAACAGCTTGTGGATGACGTAATGCCAATTCCGCCATCAGTACCATCGCTTGTGGGGCGGTTGCAAACATTTCATCAATAATGCTTTCCCTTTCACTCACCGGTAGGTCAGGAAAACAGTAGTGAAGATTGATTTGCGCACGACGTCGAGCACCTTTAGCCCGTTTTCCAACCCACTTGCCGAGTGAGCCCAGTAAAGGATCACGCAGGGTGACCGGGAGATAAGCACAAGCTCCTGCTACGCCAATGGCTAACCATTTCCCCCAATATTTGGGTTTAAGAAAGGACCCTTTAAATACGGGAATAAACTCAGAGTGATTTCGTGTCTGTTTAGTCATGCACTCGCCTCATAATAGAAGTGGCTAATGATAGTGATGGCGAGCAGATTTGCAATAGCCTTATATTTATCATAACGACGAGCTAAGGCTCATTGGTTAATTGAAAAAAGGCGACGCACTTGGCACCGCCTTTTCGCGAATTACTTGAAGGTTAGCTGGCTTTGCCAAGTGTTAACCTGTGCCAAGTATGTTTTACGTTCTTTACCACTTAAGCCTTCCATCCGAGGGAGCTTAGCTGTTAACGGATTGACGGCTTGATTATTGATCCAGATTTCAAAATGCAGATGTGGACCGGTAGAGCGCCCAGTATTGCCCGATAACGCAATGCGGTCCCCTCTTTTAACTTTCTGACCAGGCTTAACCAACACACGGCTCAAATGCATATAGCGCGTCATATACTGACGTCCATGACGAATCGCGACATATTTCCCTGCCGCACCAGGACGCGTATTGGCCACGACCACTTCACCATCGCCCGTTGCTAAAACAGGGGTACCGATAGGTACGGCAAAGTCGACACCACGATGTGGCGTGATACGTCCCGTTACCGGGTTAAGACGCCGAGGATTGAAATTGGAAGAGACGCGGTAGGTTTTGACAGTCGGAAAGCGTAAGAAACCCTTTGCTAGACCGGAGGCATTACGGTCATAGAATTTGCCATCTTCTGCCCGAAAGGCATAATAATCCTTCCCAGCAGAACGCACACGCACCGCCTGCAGTTGGCTCTGCATACGCTTACCTTGCAACACTTCACGAGAAAAGATAGCGCTAAATTGGTCGCCGCTACGCAACTTACGAAAATCCATCTGCCACTGTAGCGCTTTAATCACTGCCGCCACATCACTGGCCGAAAGCCCTGCTTGTTGCGCACTGTTTCCAAAACTTCCTTTCACCGTGCCAGAAAGAGTTTGGTCTTGCCATTCCCCTTCTTGTAATTGCCGAGACATACTATAGGTGCCATTATCGCGACGGACATAATGACGGGTTTCACGGCGGGAGATCTCCCAATCGAGGGTATCTAACTCGCCTTGGGCATTCACTTGCCAATTAAGGCTCTGCCCTATATTGAGATTTCGTAATGCGCCATCACTGCCTACTAGCGCATTAATATTCGCAAGGTCGATACCATATTGGTTTAATACGCTGCTCAGCGTGTCGCCAGAGGCAACGGTGTATTCTTTCGCATCCTGAGCACCGTCATTATCTTTTTGGTCCGCAGGTAAGTCATCATCAGGTAATGGAGTGGTCTGATCATCGGGCTCAGAAGCATCGCTTCCCGCTAAATGCTGAGCCGCTTCAATTTCAATTTTACGAACTAAGGTTTCTTTATTGTCATCATGGTGATGCATAAAGGGTTGCCAAACGGCAACCGCAAGTGTCATCGCTGTCAATGACCCCAACATAAATCGATGGGGACGGGGTAATGTGTTAAGCGCGAGAGCGACAGAACGAGCAATCTGTTGCACTGTAAATTTTCCTCATTAGTTCATTGGTTTTAGACAGCTCACATACTGGCTTGACAATTGTGAGAGGAATTTCACATAACTGTCTTGTGATAAGCTGATATTGCTTCCCAACGGATCAAGAGTGCCTTTACGAACTCCGGTCCCCCGGGAAACAGCGTCGATGACGGCTGGTCTAAATTGTGGCTCAGCAAAAACGCATTGCGCTTTATGCTCAGTCAACTGTGTTCTGATGTCGTGTAGCTTCTGCGCACCCGGTTGAATTTCAGGATTCACGGTAAAATAACCCAGTGGCGATAGGCCATAATGCTGCTCAAAATAAGTGTAGGCATCATGGAAAACATAATACCTTTTATCCCTTACTGTATTAAGCTGCTGTTGTATTGCTTCATCGGCATGATCCAAATTAGCTTTAAATTTCGACAAATTACTGTCTAAGAGCTTTTGCTGCCCCGGCATCAACTGCACTAGGCGGTCATGAATAGCCGTGGCACTTAATAATGCCATTTCTGGAGACATCCAGATATGCATATTATGAATTCCTTGATGAGAATGACTATCAGACACTTCCCTATCGGCAGAATTAGTAGAGGTTAACGCATTAGACTGTGCAGCAGTATGATCATGATCATCTCCTACATCCGCAACCAAGTGGGATTGAATCACGGGCAAAGCCGTCAATTCAAGGTTTTTATTCGCCGGAAGCTGCGACGCGCTACGAGTGATGAACGCTTCCATCTCTGGTCCAACCCATACTAATAAATCAGCACTCTTGATCCGGCGGACATCGGAAGGGCGTAACGCATAGTCATGTTCCGAGGCACCATCAGGCAATACCACAGTAACGGGTGTGACCCCTTGCGCGATAGCGGCAGCAATGAAGCCAAGGGGCTTGATCGAGGTTACCACATCGGCATGCGATACATTATTTATTCCCAACACTAGAGAACATGCCAGTACCAATTTGGATAAATGCTTAGTTGTTTTGAACATTCCATGCGTCTCAGCTATTAACCTAGATTAAGTATGTGATAATATAACATCTCTTAT
>Ga0157364_1008205_pt1 | contig 10816 bp, 5 predicted proteins | sample AttsexASBM2_FD_111476 | JGI IMG/M metagenome (GOLD analysis project Ga0157364, IMG submission 111476) | Fungus gardens microbial communities from leaf cutter ant in Ribeirão Preto, State of São Paulo, Brazil - Atta sexdens ASBM2 | ecosystem: Host-associated > Fungi > Mycelium > Unclassified ... | reverse complement strand
TTTTATATACTTATTTATATGTTTCCTATTTATTTTTTTTCATTCAAATTTTCTAAACTTTTTCTTTTATTTTGTAATCTGAACTTTTTCTTTTCTTATTTTTGTTAACTTCATTTGGTTTTACTCTTAATATTATAAAATTAAAATGTTATTGTTACTATTTAAAAGACGGTTGTTTTAAATGTTTAATGTTTAAAAAATGTTAAATTTAAATATTAATTTATTTGACTAAACCTATGTCTAAATTTATTTTTGATTGAAAGAAACTTCTTTCTAGAATTATGAGTGAGTATTCAATATCGACATAATGCGAAAATTACAAGAAATTACTTGCAAATCAGCTATTCATATTCTTTCAAGCAACTTGATAAATCCCTTATCGACTCAATGCATTTATATCCTCGATATTTCACTGAGATGTAGATGCTAAATAAATAAAAACTTTTAATTGGACAACGTATTCTTTCGTAAAGACTCACGAGATCCATTCTAGGGAGCCAGGCGTAATCAAAGGAAGTTATAATCCGCCATGATAGAGAGCGCGGCAAATAATACGACTGAAGTTGGGACGAAATTGGGACGAACAATGATCAGAAATCGGCATAAAATAATTCATTTTCGTTGAAAAAGAAGTCGGGGAAAATTCAAATGAAGTAATTAATTTCTCCCACTTTAACAAATATTTATTTATGAAATTAGCTTACTTTATGATATGGATAATTAATGCTGATCAATTCTGTTTATTTTCATCTCACAGTTGTTTTTACGATGAATATAATATTTCTAATTCATAAAAAATTGAATGATTTCTTGAAAGTTATTGGAAGAACTCTAATTATTGTACCGATTAAGCTTGAAAACAGATTTCATTTCGAATTCGCCGAAAGTGGAGTTCTATTACCGATTCCCGTATTTTCGGAACACCCTGTGTAATTCTTGCAAGGAAACTATATAATCGAGGGAAGATATCGGACTAGGACGATGTAGCGGGAGATTAAAAAGTAATTGGACGAGGCCACTATTCACCGGGACGGAAGCCACAATGGATGCCTTCTGGGAACGACTCGAAATACGAGAGAGAAAGAAAGATGAGAAAGAGAGAGAGAGAGAGAGAGAGAGAGAGAGAGAGAGAGAGAGAGAGAGAGAGAAAGAGAGAGAGGGGGCGTAAAGAAGAGGAAAAGAAGAGGAAAAAAGAGGAAAAGAGTTGCCTTGTAACTAATTTAAGAAAGTGCTCCGACACGAGCGAACGTATCGAATCCGCGCTTTTGCTTCCTTCCGGTCGATGTTCACTGGCTACTTCGTCTTTTCTCCTTACGCTGCAAGAGAGGGCCAAGAACGAGACGAAGCTCCTATCACCGAGAGTAGATTCAGAGGACTCCGCATCGTAAAGTCAATGAGAGTTCTGTCCCTTACATTTTTCAAGAGTCGGATCGAAGACGCGATAAACAACTGTCCGTCTCTGATCGCGCTTGTTCCGATTCCCTCGATAAATCTCTGAACGTCCTACGGGAATCTTCAGTGACTACTTGTATTCGCGTTGAAGATGGGATGTTATCTAGAGGAAAGTGAAATACAAGCGGAATAAACAAGGCGTTTTTCTTTTCGAGTCAATTGTTTTTCCCATCAAGATTTAATTACTTCGACGTTTATCTCTGTCTCAGTGATTTTTACTTCGTTAAATAATTAATGAATTCCGTTCTAGCAGTGGTCTCGCGATTTTTCTTCTATCGTTTGAAAGTCGAAATTCAGTTTCAACTGCTTCAACGTTTTTCATCGTTTGTTCTTCTGTTACTGCATCGCTTCGTATCCAAAAATTGTTGCCGACGGCACTATTTTCGTAACGTCCAGTCACGCTCTTGGGAATTCTGGTCGTTTCGGCTGGATTCGCTAGTAATTTGCATGCCTACGCGAGAATGGGTCCTGAAGTGCACGTAACGTCAGGCAATGTCGAATGGTGCCAGAATTATTCGTCGACGCCGCGCATCAGAGGATCTAATCTCTATTCCGCAACATGCTGGGAATGTTCTGCAATCTACTAGCGATTAACACAATTGCATATTCGATGTATATAACGTCAAACGGATTTTATTTTAATAAAATGATAAATATTATGATAAAAATCAAATATTTCTGAAAGAGTAGAGAAAATTATTTTTTAACTTATTCTTTCATTAATCTCAAGCCTTACTTTTATATATTCGATAAAACTTTGAATTATCAATTAGCTACAATTTTATTAAGGGAAATTTAATTTTGTATTTTATTTAAGAACCTTGAGGGATGTCAAGAATAGAATTGATTCTCAGACACTCTGTACATGTTGTTGGTGAGAGAATGGTGGATCAACCGTTTGAATGTCACGGAACAAGCACTCGCAAGCGTCCCTTGAGTACGACGACGCTGTTAGGCGCATAATCAAGCTGTCGAAGTCACCGGCGCGATTTAATGAACTCAACAAGCGCGTCGTCGAGGTCTTTGTTACGACCAGTTGAGGCTGATCTTTACGGGTATAGATGGGTGAATAATTAAATAGATAAATGTGTTTAGAAGTTTTTAATTTAATGCTAATAAAGTGCGTGCGTGCGTGTACGCGTGTGTGCAGTAATTACTATATACATATATGTATATAAAATTTTATTTTACGTAAATATACAAATATACATATATGTATTTTTTGAGAAAATATATTTACAATTACGATCTTGTTGTTTATCAATCATCCAGGAACATTTCAATGAAAGTTAAATTTGATTTAGAAAAAAGTTGAAAAGAATGATGAAACGAAACGAAAGATTTAAGTAAATTTATACAATTAAATAAAATATAAATTTACATACCTTCAAAGAATTCTACTGAAGCTAATAAAAAAAATTGGCATACTTACCCAAGCTTCATATTAATTATTTTTACTAAATGTCTGGCTTGTATAATTTTTTATCATAGATTTATTAATAGAGATGAATAAAAAGAAAAAGAAAAAGAGAAGAAACGAGAACAGAGATATGTGAGAAAGAGAGACTTATGCCAAGGACAGAAATCCTGCAAGTTACGGTCGACCGAACGTAACAAACGGCAGACTGAACGGGAGAAAGAGTCCGACTGGTCACGTGACCGTAGGGATAATCCCCGAACACTATTCCTCCCTATAGAGACCGCCTGCCAGAATGTACGTTCAGTCGGGATAGATCTATAATAGGGTTCGTCTTCGTATACTTTGTACTGCCATCGGCCCAAAAATATCGCTGAAAAAAAATATCGTTGATAAAAGTCTGGAGTATTTATTCAGGTTTTATCTCATCATCTTTTTTTAGATATCAATATTCATCTTATTCCTTAAATATATTCTCTAAATTCTTCGGAATGGAATTCCACTCTAAAGAGTGAAAATTGAGCCAGCCTTAAAAAAGAGTGACTCAATTTTCAATCTTTAAGAGTGAGATTTCAATCAAAAAGTTTTAGAGAGCATATATGGGTCAAATCTTACTTTTTTCTTACTATTCGATTATAAGTATTCCATCCGAAATTATATTTGGAGTTTCTTCTTATAGAAAAATATATCGATTAAATCTTGAGTATCTGTCTTATATTTATAGAACAATATCATGTGCGACGTGTATCTGCAGTATCTCCTTCAATTATGGCTGATGTCCTTTTTACTGAGAGCTGCCTGGAATTCATCTCGACGCAATTTCGCCGGATGCGATACCAGCGTCCGACTGAAGCAAACAAATACGGATTTATCGGGGTTCCGCCTCGAGGAAAGAGGATTTAGGGTGAAACGTGTCACACTTGCTGCGATGGATACTCCTCATCTTAAGGCCAACAAGTCGCGCCACATCTCCTTTCCTCTTCTCTCCTCTGCTTCAGATCTTTCCACGTGATGCCTTCCACTTTACCTCGATATTACGGTCATCCACTTTTACTTCGACACTGAAGACCTTTGAATCAGGATCTGTTCGAGGTTATTTTTTTCTAAGATCAAAATTTTTAATATCTTTAAATGATTACAATTTTGATTAAAATTGAATCTTACGACTACAAGTACATAAATTGTAATTCAATTTTAGATATAAATTTTGTTTTATCAGAATTAAATCTTGATGTAAGGGATTAATCGTGATAATTAATGTTCAAGCATTGCGTTTAAATGTCTGGACTCATTTAACTATTGAACTATTAACAAAACCAATACGAAATCCACAACAGCTTATTGTAAATTGATATACAGCATATATACGTGATACTATTGATATATGAGTAGTGAAAAGGCTAATTTATACATGCCCGCAGGATCTCGTAAAGTGTTCACAACTGGACTGCTGCAGCTCACACGGGAATGCGCGCGAAAGGAATGTTATCCTGAGGGAACTGATGATATGGTTACGCCTTGTCTTTACACACTCACTTAAGGTTATAGTTTCTTGTCATTGCTTGCAACTGAGGAAAATCTTTAAAGTTCTTGCCTCAAGTGGCCTTTGCGCGGAATGTTTCTATGTGGCCAGTCTGGGTCGAAACACTGAGTGTTTCGCATCATAAAATCATTATTCTGTTTTTGATATAACATGAATATAATTTTTATCAAATTTGAAAAGTTTATGTCGGTAGAATATGATTAAGAAATGTGAATAGGATGAATATGTTTTATAAAGTGTAAAAGCTTTCTTTTGCAATAAATTAGTATATATATTTCACAATGAACCGTAAGTAATTACTTTTCATCAAAAAGAACATCTTCTCGTTCCTAACTCGCGATGGAAAATCTCGCATCACTCTTGCATGGCTCAGCCTCGTTTCCTCCGAACTTGCTTTCCAATTTCCCCGGGCTATAGGAAAACTGCTGATTCCTTCATCGCCGCGAACATCTCAAATATACTGTGGTTTATTAATACTCGAGACCATTGTGAAATTTTATAATGCAGTCCTAGTGTGATAAAGAGAGAATCTTAATTTTTTTAAGGAAATGAATATTAGATAGTATTTAAGTGTAGCTTGTTAAACAATTAATTGGTATCTATTACAAAAAATCATGCTTTTCTATACAAAAAAAAACGAAGATAAAATCTTGAAATATTTCAATTTCGAAGATAAAGTAGCTTGCATACTTTTCAGTCTTGATCGCTTTTTTCACTTGAAAAACTTTTTTAAATGGGTCGGTATTCTTTAAAGATCTTGTAGACGATGATGATGAAGAAGAATAGGCTTATTGTTAGCTCAAGGAGTATCTGCTACTTTTACAAGCTCACCTCTTTCGTAGATACGAGCACTTTGCAAACACTTGCACATCTCGCACCTCAGATCGAGTCATCTCTAAGCCTCTACTTTTTTCTTTTTTATCTTTTCTTTCCTTTTTCACTCAAACGATTTTGTGGTCGAAGGTCAACAAACGAGTCTTACGTTGAAAGCTTAATTAAAAGCGTGAAGATAATTCTTCTATGTATAGATTACTAATGATCTATATCAGAAAATTTGATGAAATGTATGAATATGCTAATTACTCTAATTAATTTATCTGTGTGATAACCAACTTTAATTGCTAGCATAGAAAAAACAGTAGTTAGTCTACACAGAAATCTGGTGATACCAATCAGATTAAATAGTAAAATGGAACATATTTATGTGGTTGCTTGAACCATAATACAATAGTTAGGTTGCAGCATGATGACGGCATTTCATATATACATATTTTTATAATGGTGAGTCGCTTTTGCTTTTTGAAACTTAATTTGCAACTTAATTTATAGCATGATGTAACAAGAAATTAATTCTTATTAATAATTTAATTCTTATTATTATACACATCATGCTTTATAATGTCACGATTGACGCAATTATATGGATATATCCATAGTAAATAATCTCCCAATCAAATTTTGGTTGTCACAACCAGATCGCGCCTAACTATTGATGTTGACACATTAAAGTAAATAAATCGTACCAACTATACATATTCCTATTACATAAAGATAACTAGGAATGTTTCTATATTGCTCACAACTAAATATTTTTAGTTATGTGAACTATATCTTTTTTTTCTGTGCAGAAATAAATTCGATCATGATATCGTTTGCCTTCTCTCTTTCCTCAAGACATGTATTATCAATTTTGTTTTTTTAATCTTACAAAATATAAGCTAAATTTTTTCTTTTTCGTCAAATTCCAGGGGCTAAATTTCTCTTTCAAGTCGCGTCCTTCGTCCGTAGTTCGACGCTCAACAGGATCCTGTCGGACGCCTCGTTGCGCCCGAGAAGACGGTGCGCGAAAGTTCGATTAGAACCGGGAAATTTGCGTGCCGACGTGCTCTCCGTTCCATACCAATTCGTTTCGAGAAACGATGCTCACCGAGAAGAACATTCGGAAACTTCGGCAGATATTTTCATCTTTCGAGAAATGTAACTTAGAGGAAAAGTTTTCCAGCAATACTAAAAGTTAATGTTTGACGAGCAATCATCTGTGCTTTGAATACAGAATATATTTTTTTATTAGTTCAAAATATTTCGAAATCTATGAATTTTTTTACAATTTTAGTACAAATAATAAGTGATTGTGCAATTGAATGAATCTGTGAGATAATTTATATTAATGATTGGATTCAATTACAATTTTTAATCTAATTTTTGTGTTCCATTTACTGGTTTTCTCCTTTCTCTTCTCTTTCCTTATTATCATTTACATTCTTAACAACGAGCACCTTTTAAAATCTTTGAAAAATGTTCCGTACACTGAAAGAAAAAATTGATGGCTGCAACAATTTAGATAGTAAAATATGGCATAGAATTTTTATATACCAGTTTTTAGTTGTGGCAGTAAATTTTTAGTTGCATTAGCTTATCCGCAATGTCAGTATATGATTTTGATTCATATTAACGCAACTAAAACTTTGCATATTTTTCGCAATAAGTTTATTACAATTTTTTAAGATTAAATTTGGAAAATTTAGGGGGAATCTTAATATTTCAGATTGATTGCGTTGAAAGTCCGATTATATCAGTATGCAATTATCATTTCTGAAATTAATTCATTTAAATGAATATATATATAATAGTTGAACATCTTAACATTCAGACCGAAATGGCGCTTCGTATTTAAAGTAAAAATTTGTTGCTACAATCAAAAACTAATTGCTGCAGCTATATAAAAATGCTATGCCATATTTTACTATCTAAATTATTGCAGCAACCAATTTTTTTTTCAGTGTACAAGTAGATTTGTATATAAAAAAATATTATTCTAACAGTTCCGATAATGTTTTACACAGATAAAATTGTTCCAGAATGAAACAATAAAAACTAAAATGGCATTCTTTCCTGCGAAATTGCTCGTATGAATCGTCATTTACACGTGATTCGCGGCCGAAGTATTTCCCCCAATTATAATAAAATTTCCGGAAACTGCAAGTGTGCGTCATAAATGTAACCGTGGATCGTAAGTTTAAATCAGATATAACTACGAACTGATTGCAATTTATTTCTTGGTTTCTTAAATGGTGAGTTTATGAATGAGATTGTTAGCTTTATAAGATCAACTTCAAATATAATGTTTACGTCTAATATGTACAGTATAAATTATTTATCAAAACTCTCAAAACAATTCTCATTATTTTATTTTGCTTATGTATATAGATATGTATAAGATATTTCAAAAATTTATTTCACTACAATTTCTATAGAAATACTTCTACTTAAATAAACTGTAAGTAAAATTAATTATATCTTTGTATATTAAATATTTAAAGAAAATATAATAATTAACGAACAGAAAAGAAAAAAATTAAATTATTAACATATAAAAAAATGGCTATTTCGACTTAAGTTTATGTTGCCCCAATTTTCTCCACTAGGAATTCAGGTCATAGTTGTTGGCAGTCGAGTTAATTTTAATCGCAATCAAATCGAGACACACTTCCTTGAAGAACTTAGAAAATGGTCTGGGTTCTATTATCCAACTAAGATATCGTGGACGGAAGTTTGTTTCTATGAATTTTAAAGTAGCACCGCTTGAAGTCGACGATTTTCCGATCGAGCGCCCGCTAGCTATGACGAGGAAGAAAAGTCAGTGAAGATATGACGTTCCTGTCCCGCGGGTCTTGCAAGACACGTCACGATAGACAATGATAAGAAGGCACGACCCGAGGTAAGCGCCGAGACACATTGAGATCGTAAATCCCCGAAACGACTAAATCTTCTCTCTCGTTTTACGCAGCGCAGACCACAGGAGTTTCGGGACATGCGGTCGGTCCATAACTTTTGGGATAGTTACACGTTTCTGCGAGTTTCACATTTTTATGTCATGAGTAAAAAACGAAACGTGTACAATAAAATGCAACAGTATTATCATTAATATATTACACGTTTATTAGAAGAGAATTTATGAGTTATAATAAAGAGAAACGCATATATTTGGAATGAGTATTCCTTTGAAAGAAAAAATTTTACGTTCTTTAACTTGTCCTCCTGTCTAATAATTATTCAGTTTACTATTCGCAAAATAAAAAATTGTTCACTGAAAGAAAAGATTGGTTGCTGCAACAATTTAAATAGTAAAATATGGCATAGCATTTTTATATGGCTGCAGCAATCAATTTTTGGTTGTAGCAGCAAATTTTTAGTTTGCGTTAGCCTATCGAAATCATATATTGACATTGTGAATAGGCTAACACAACTAAAAATTTGCTGCTACAACTAAAAACTGATTGCTGCAGCTATATAAAAATGCTACGCCATATTTTACTATCTAAATTATTACAGCACCCAATCTTTTTTTTCAGTGTATGTTACTGCGTCAACTTACTGCATTTGTCGTAAAAAAATCTTGTATTCCAAGTCTATTTTTTCACCAACTATTTTGTTTTATGCGGAGAACTAAAAAAGAGAAGGAAGGAAACGCCGTTAAAATTGCGTTATTACTCAAATTTTGGAAAAATTATTTTTTCACATATATGTATACTTATTGTATAAAATATATAGTCAATAAAAAATATATAGTCAACACAGCTGATGTTTACATTGTAATGTGATATAATACACAACATTAAAAAAAAAAATTAAATTGATCTTCCTTCCTTTTTTAATTTAATAAAAAATAAGAATATCATAATTTCAATTCAAAGTGTACAAGTTGCAATGAAGAAATACATTTGTAGCTTTATACATAAATTGCATAGAATACTCAATATCTTTTATGTTAAAATAAAAATTGTTTTGCATTAGCTAGGACCGAAATGACTAAAAATTGAGACGAGAGAAATTCCATTAAGGTGACGATCCATTTATTAATTTTTCCAACGACTGAATCATTCCCTCTGGATGGGCTCGTCTGGCCGGCCGTTTGACAAATGCATCACCGATGGAGTAGCGCAACGATACACGGCGTATTCGATTCGGTGGGAAACTAGGAACGGGATGGATGGCTTCTACCGAGCGAGCAGTATCCGCAATTTCAACGGTGGGAAACGCAAGAGCGCCCGGATGATCCTCGCGTCGCGCGATGAAATGGTACGATGAAATCCACCATCCAACTAAAGCCCGAGAGTCATAGTAAATATACGAGACCCGTATTTACATTATAGCCGTTACTTGAATCTCGTCTCAAACATATCAAGTAAGACAGAAACAAAATTTTCTATTTTGAAATATTTAGTTGGTTTAGGGTCACATTTAATTAGAGATCCAAATTGGAACTTGAAAGTGAAATTGAAAAGTAAAAGAATTATTTCCGTCAAACCTGACTTGTTATTGTAGTAGTAATACTTGTAATTGTAATAGCATATTTATTTTACGCATAGCTTTTTTAGTCAATTTTTTTTTCAAATTCGTAACGTGTCAGTCATACAAAAAAGTATATAGTATTTTCTTTTGAAGATATATTTTTGTTTTTAATAAAATGTATATTTTAACGTGAAATTTTTTAAATATCAAAATGTGTGTTACGAAAAACTGAAAACTTTCAAAGCTATTTATAGATTTATAGATAAAAATTATTAAAAACTATATTTCAATATAATAATTTCTATTAAAATTATATTGAATTTTATGTATGAAAATTTCATTTTGATATTATTTAGCACACTTGTAGAATTCAAGAAATTAATATAATAAGTAGACATCAAATTGATTAATTAATGTAGATATTGTAATTTATATGAACTATTTACCAAAAGACTTAATTAAAAGATAGATCTGATGAAAAATACAGAACATCCTTAAATCAAGTTAAAAGGTGATGCTCTTCAATATTATCGGTGCATCATAAGTATCCCGGTTCTAAGCATCCATAGCCGCTACTGGAAAAGCCACGAACTCGCGGAATCTCGTTACTTCGAGAAGAGCCATAAATCCACGTCGCTTTTGAAAGCTTCGGAAATTGGCAGGGCGCGTTGCAGTCTGCCTCTTCGTCCCCTCATTCTCCTGCGACCCTTCCCTCTGCTTTTCCTACCCCCAACCGCATTCCTCGACGGAACACATCCTACGTGCAACGAGCGTGCCACTGCGCCCTAAAAAGGATCGAAATCCAACTGGAACTGCAAGGACAACGAGCTTGTCGACGCTGTTAGAAACGAGGTACGCGGTATGCTTCGACATCCTGAGAAACTCCAGAAGGATATTACCGACGAGCTTATTGCTAACGTACTAACTAACAGTCGGAGTTCTCCTCCATTCTAGTTAGATTTAAAGTCATCTTGATCTCACCACGAAGAGTGATTCAATTCATAAAATACAGCATTTCAGAATTCAGGAATTAATATAGCGGACATATATCTATGATATATATATATATATATATATATATATATATATATATATAAATAAAAAAATATAAA
>Ga0157364_1008204_pt1 | contig 10818 bp, 3 predicted proteins | sample AttsexASBM2_FD_111476 | JGI IMG/M metagenome (GOLD analysis project Ga0157364, IMG submission 111476) | Fungus gardens microbial communities from leaf cutter ant in Ribeirão Preto, State of São Paulo, Brazil - Atta sexdens ASBM2 | ecosystem: Host-associated > Fungi > Mycelium > Unclassified ... | reverse complement strand
ATGCTCGCTTTGCATTAACAAAGCTAATGATATGCGATAGTGAAAAGTGACGACATGTACTTACTGTGAGATAAGATTTTAAAGAAAATGGAAATAACGTTGACTTACACAGCGATATTAATTCATAAGTATTCTACAAGCTGTTACTAGATAAACCCTTACGCCTCACCGCCGTCGAATCTGATTTTGTTTTCGTCTGAATGTTACAAATACGAGAAAGTTTCGTGGAATTGGTCGCCGCGGGCAACATCATACGATCGGTTTTATTGGTTTTGCGTCTATAATCTATTTGTTATATCGAAAGAGAAAAAAAATGGAGAGAAAGAAAATGGTAACAATTGTCAATACAAAAACCTGTATGTGTTGCAAATACATGATCTATGTGTATTCAATGAGAGAACTGTATCTTCGAAATATATTGATGGGATACTACGTATATATAGAACACATTGAAAATTAATAGGGACCTTATTTTAGATTATACACAACTAATAAGAATTATAAATGAAATATCTATAACGGTCGAAGCTAGATCTTTGATGTTTAAATAATTCAATATAAACTATATACAATGTATACTGTATATACAATATATATTATATACATGCATATTTTATGTATATCATATTTGTAGTCATCGAAAATTATAAGATTCTTGTATGTAGTATGTAATATAAGACCTAAGATCTTATGCTAATAAAAGCATAAGAGAAAAGAAGATATAGAACAAATGAATAGTGCAAGATAAATATTTAAATTTCTATTAAAAATTTTAAAACATTCTTAAAATTCGGAAATAAATTCTAAAACTTGGAAATATTATTTCAAGAAAATTATAAAAACTTTGAAATTGTTAAAAAGCCAAATATTAATTATCTCTTATCATTGATACTGAACTACGCGTTTTTTTTTTACTTTGATTAGGCAAATCGATTTTTAATATTAACATTTGAAATTAGAGAATAAATAAAATTTAATGTTTACAATTAAATTAAATTTTTTTTTATGTCGTCACAAAACATTTCAATTTTTAATTATATTTATGTATTTGAAGCTTTGATGTGTACAGTAATTTATTGATATAAGAAATTTATTTATTTTTATTTAAATTTTAAATTTTCACATTTATTTTTGTATGTTATGTTTTTCATTTTTTAATTCATTTTTGCTATTACATATTATACAAAACAATTTTTTAAATATAACGAATATTATACAAAATTTTATAAATACTCTTAGTCTGAAATAATATATTTCTTAATATTATTTCCCAATATTAATATATTTAATATAATTGAGTTTATTTTTATTAGTTATACGCAAAATTTAGATAAAAACAGTAAATTAACTAACAGAGAAGCATTAAACTTTTCGGCCAATGTTCGTATGAAAGTGAATGCTACTTTCAGGCTCTTGGGGAGAAGGGGGAGGGCACTTTATGCAATTGTCAATTACATGCTACACTGCATGTCGTTTAATGTTCATATCATTAGTTAGAAAGAAAAAATTCAAATAACGTAATGAGTTTCAAATTTTTATGCACGCTTCAATTGCATAATCTAATTATGATTTTTAAAATTCTCTATGCGATCTTTCAATGTGGAAAAAGGATTTTCAAAAAATGTATATGCAAAACTTTTTCCAGAATTAAATTATGAAAAATTACAAAAATGCATCAGTAAAATTAATATTTAATTCTTATTTTATGGAATATTTTGAAATTTATCTATCATAATAATCGGTCTTCCAATGTTTATCAGACTCATTAATCATAAATAAAAAATTCTCTATACATAACATATAATTTCAGTAATCTCTATGTGTTTTTATATACATATATAATGATTTGTTTGAACTGGAAATTGTATAAATTTACAAAAAATAATTGACACAACATCCGCCTTGATTGAATGTGGCATTTTCCATTTATTTGTATTTAAAAAATATCTTTTGACTAATGCATATAAACGAAGAATTTTTTGGCATAAACATATTATAATAGTGTGTGATAACTGTATATAATAATATGTATATTTACTTTTTCATCGACAATTATTTGATTAGTCAATACAATATTAATACAATATCTTTTTATCACATTTTATTGAACATTAATCCATTACAGTCGTTACATTAAATATCGATACAATATTTAAAAATCAAATGAAACCGGAATAAATATGAAAGAATTAGAGCTAAAAGCGAGAAATAAGAATAAAAAAAAATTTTTCACTTTTATGTATTCAATTTGTCTATTTAAGAGATTTAAATTAAAACAAATATATAAAAAGTGAATTAAAGAAAACAATTTAAATTATCTGACAAATTAAATTAATTAAATAAACTAAAAACAAAACATAAAACATTATATTATATTTAGTACATTTAACTTGAGATCGAAAGAGGAAATTTTATAACACACTTTACAATTCTTTGGTTTTTACAATAAAAATCGCTTTCTAGGATCCAACCATTATCTAACTATTGGTCTGCGACTCAGGTAGCGAACGTTATACGTAAGTATATCGGCTTATATTTTATCGTTAAGCTGCGTCCAGCTTGCAGTAAAAGAGCAAGATCGAAATCGAGAGCGTACATTACGGTTAGCAGATTCGATCATCGTTCGCGATTACGGCGAGACTCTCCCTGTATGTCGATTTCGCTTCTATCGCGACGGTTTGATAAAATCGGACGGTGCCACCATAACGTTCACATATACACACACGCATACATATATAGTTATCCACGCACATTCGGGAAACAAAGTAACGATCAAAATGCCACTGCTATGAGAGCGCTAATGGCAAACGTTTTCCGTCGAAATGGACGAGTTTCGAAATAGCACGTCGAAAATCGCTATCGAAACTCGAACAATTGCCTCTCGCGATGTGACGAGAAATGGTTTAAATCTGCTAAAAGGATTGACGCGACGAGTTTAGTAGAGAAACTAAAATTGCGTGTACTGCAATAACACAACTTACTTATTTTATACATATATTGGAGACCAATTTAGAAGTTGTAAACAATGGAATGGAAAGTAACTACAATATATAACTGAACAATAAATTGGGGAATAGTGCGGCGAATGTTATTAAGTAATTCATTTGCTTACTGATTTTTGGACCAATAGGTATACAGTTATTGATTACCAATATATTGTTTCAAGCAATTGTAAATCTCAAAAAAAAAAGGAAAATTAAATCTGTGGTGTTAATACAATAAATTTAATACGATAAATATAATTAATAATTTACATAATTTTTTAATTGTTTTTTATTTGGTATCACATTCTGTAAAATAAATTTCAAAACGGCTAGAAATTGAGGCATGATTATTTTCATGATCGTTCGTTTTTTCTCTTAAATTTTTCCAAATTTGGTGTATCGGCGATTGCGTAAAATAAAAGTAACGAGCATCAAGCTCCGGGCTACATTGCAATCGTTCAGACGTTTTCCACCGAAATGCTTGCTCTCAAAAAGAGCGCCTGGCTTCAGCTTTTAACTGGAAAGCCGGGTTTGCGTGGAACGTGCGGAACCCGCTGGGCCCTGAATACATCGAATAATCTTCGATGTCGCTAACGAGAGTGCACCCCTCGCCGGTGGTTTACGGGAGGTTCCGGTCCGAAGTTGTACCAACTCACGCCAACTTGCTATAATAGACGCCTAACGAGATAGCCGAAGCTGAACGCGAGCTATCGCTGTTTCGAGGAACACGTAGCTATCGTTAAATACGATGTAACAAATGTTAGGAAAAAAAGAGAGAGAAAGGATACTTGTAACGTCAGGTCGCACGCTACTTTCTCGTTAATTCAAGAGAAAAACTTCGCAAAAGAAATAAATTGGAAAAAAGGAAAGAAGAAAAAACGAATCATCTTACGATTATAGAAGACAAATTTTATAATAATAATAATAATAATAATAATAACTTATAATATTGTGACGTAAAATTCAATCAATAAATCTTAAAAAGGATTACGTTAATATTAATCTAGATTAAGAATTAATTTAATTATGTAATTTAAATATGAGAGATTTTTTTTGGACTATTCCTCTCTCACTTCCTTTTTCCCTTCTTTCTTCTCTTCTCCTTCTTTTCTTTTCCTTTCCCCTCTCTCTCTCTCTCTCTCTCTCTCTCTGTCTATTTTCTTTTTTAAATAAATACTTTTAATACTCACACTTACATATTTTACAAGCCGTGGAAACTTCTATAACACGTGTGATATGATTACGATCATGATAACTGAATCCCAATGGTGCAGGTATAATTAACATGCATTAGGAACTTGACCATTGCTATCGCTAAGCAAAATCTGATCAAATTATTGGAATGTATAATAGATACAGTATAATAGATACACTGTTAATAATGTTTCTTAATCATGCAAGATATGTGTGATACTAATCATTAATATATATTCCTGAGTTTAGATTACATATAATTTAAATAATAATAACGATGTCAAAAACGATACTTTATTAAATATGTATTTAAACACTGGCTACAGTTTTACATTAATGTCAATGTATAATAATATTAATAATATTAATAATATTATCCTACTAAAAAATGTATTTAATAAAAATTTAAATAATTAAATTAAATTAAATTAGATTTACTTTGAATCGCATTTGTTAATTCTTCTTGATCCAACTTTTTGTTTTTATATCTTCAAATCTTTAGAATTAATATACAATTAAATATGTAAAAAATTAAAAATATGTTGTAATAATAAATACAAGGATAAATCGGAATTTTATTATGCGGAATTCAATTATTTACGTTTACATAGTTTTGAATTAAATTAAACATTAATTCTAATGTCTACCTAACTTTTAATAAAATTAATCTAAAATTATCTGAAATGAATATTTGGCAAACTGATGTTACGTAAAAATTATAGAAAAATAATATAGATTTTACATTTTATTTTGTCTACGATTATAATTAGATATCGAATTTTTATGCAGATATTTTTGCAGACACGTACAAAATATGCAAATATGCACAATGTGCACAAATAATATGCATTTATAGAATGTTTTTTAATAAAACAAATTTCCATTTTGATGTTGCTTTCCAATCTACTTTCTAAAAAAATATGAAATTGACATAAGAATCCGATGTCTAATTATAATAATCTAAAAATTTACAATATATTCAGCTATATTTATCTCTAATTATACATAAACATATGTATCTTACACGAACATAGCTTACATTGTTTAATTTTTCTCTTGCAGCACATAGCGCAACATTCATTAATGATAACGAGATTTGTGTTATTTGTATTATATTAAACTAATTAGACGCGGTCTCGTCAAAGAAAAATGCTTGTTAAATGCGAAACTATAGGCATAATAGATCGTGTAAAACCTAATAACCCCATTTTACCACTACACTTACAATTAATTAGTATTTCATACAAATTAATTAATTAATTTTAGTACAAATTATAACCGATATGAAATTATCAACAATAATGCCTTCAATAATAATTTATAGCTTTTTAAAATTGCTGGATTTATCTTGATGAATGGTACAGTGTATGCTGGCTTACCGAGGATTATAAATATATAAAATTTATTATAAAACTTATTATAAAAAACTCACATATGTACTTCTTTTTTATGCTTATTTATTATAGATTATTAAAACTTATTGATTTTGTTATAAAATTAAACTATGTATATTTAAAGACATGTATTAATATGTAACTGTCAAGCGAAAATTTAGAAAATTATTTATTTAGATTTAGAAAATTTGTAGTCATTTTATTTAATTCGCACATATTCGTAACTTATATTTGATACACCGAAGACGTAATCGAAAAATAAATTAGAAACATTATAAAAGTATGTAAATATAAGATGAAATATGTAAACCTTGACGCAAAAAGTATTTATACATAAAAAGCTTTATTAAGAATGCAAATTAATAGCTAATATAATTAATAATAATAAATTATTCGCGTCTTAATACAAAACTTATTTGCTTTTCCCAAAGTACATATATGTAATTTAATTTATTTAAAAAATAATTGTATACATAATTTTATACTATAATAAAATTACACATGTATACATATAATGAATTAAAAATTCTAAAAATAAATATTCATTGTAATACTATCTTTTATAGGGTGGGAAAAGAGAAGATACTTTTAATATTTTACGTTAAATTTAAGAAAAATAACGTATTACAAAATTATAATACGTACTATAATTTATAAAAATTTACGTACATCAGCAGCATCGCCATTCCTTGCTTTATATATTTTATATATTTTATTGAATAAACCTAAATGAATCCAAGTATAATCTCAAATTAATTTAGTTTCATTATAATTATTGAAATTTTTTCTAAAAGTCACTCATATGTACAATGGATTCGGGGATTTCCGCGTATAATTTATCAATCAGGTTTATCGAAAATTTATCAAAAATGGACCTCAATGATAATTACAGTAACATCAAATTTATCACTAAAAAATGCTATCAAATAAAAGCAATAGTAAGATTGGAAACAAAACTTTATGTGAGTATTTCAGAAATACGATTGCGCTACTATTCGGACCGTTACTATTCGGACTTTCAACGCAAATACATCTAAAATATTAATAATCCTAAATTAGATTAAAAAGAAAGAAGGAAACTTATTGCGAAAAATATTATCTTGGTTGGGAGTCGAACCAGAGTATCAAGTAAAAGGTGTTATGCTTAAAAATGTATGATTCGCTCATTATAATATATACGGAATTTGTTTTGGAATCCATCGAATAAAAAATTCAAAATTGAAACTTTCAATAAAACTTACTCGCGCAAGAATATTTTCATTTCCAATAAAAACTAATTCCAACGTGAAGTATATTTTGTAAATTTTAAATAAACCTTTTCATATTTTAAATTGAATATCTTGAGCATGATTTTTATCGCATTTCAAATCTACAAATTCGTATTCAAGTTCATAAAAATAATTATTATGTTTATAAAAGTTTTAGTTTACGTTATAATGTATCTGTTAGTTTTAGTTAGTTAGTTATAATGTATCTGAAGAAAAACTAATCGGGAATTTAACGTCATGTGCCATTAATCGGAATATGTAATCTGAATTCTTTCTCTTGTTTAAAATAGCAACTTTTTTAAATTACTGTAACTTTATCAAAGTTCTCGAGTGCAAATTGAGAGAAGAATCGAAACAATAATAAAATTGCAATTTTTACCTATACAAACAAAATTTTTTATCTTTTCAGATCGAGTCATTCAATATTAAAATGCATTCTTAATAACGATACTTTCAACACCAACGTCACTTGCGCCAAGAACGGTAATACCATGTTATTCTGTCTTGTCTAGAATCAGCGATTTTGTCAGATCCGATGGCATGATATAACGTTCGCAATAGATATCGAAAAGTAGGCATTATAATAAATACAATAATTACGTACAAAAAAAAACAGATATTTCGTTATATATTTACTATATATTTACTATCGTTTTTATTAGTAGTTAATTTGTACAAATAAATATAAATAAATATATATTTTAATTTTCAATGCAAGTTTAATAAATTTGATTTTTATATCAAATTATTTATATCGCTGCATTATAAAAGTTTGATCCGATTATCAATAGATATGCGGAAAGTTAGAGATATAGAATTAAAAATCCTCGCGTTAATTACTGTTAACAACATAATAGCACTTGACTGTTTTCTTATAGCATTAAAATTGTTCATGCTTCAATGTTTATTTAAAGAATAGAAATAATAGAAAGAATAGAAATAAATGATTAATGTGTTTTTCGACATTTTAGTAAAATATCGAAGAACACATAATTATTTTAATAAATTATCGAATTATTAAATACATACAGGTACAATTAGAAAATGACGCGTTACTTGTAACGCTGTTATCGTTTTTATTACTTTTTTTCAGTAACAATCGTTACTTTTTTCAATAATGGTAACAATAATATCACAGCAAATTTTACAGCAACAATAAAATTCAGTCGTTATTTTTGTCGTTATTTTAATTTCTTTATTATCTTTAAAACTATTTAATATTAAATCGCATTATTTTTAATTGGTTAGAAATACTTTATATTAAAAATTTTAATATCGAAAAATATTTTATTCTTTCTAAATTTCTTGGAATAAAATAAATGTACACATGTTTGAATAAGAGTGGCAGATTTTCAATTTTTTTAGAGCAATATTTCATTACGAGAAATTTAAAGAATACTTTATATTTTAAGCTGCATTTCGATAATCATTGCTAATATTGAAAATATGTAATATATATAACGTGAACTATAAATTTTCAATATTAAAATGCACTCTTAATAACGACATTGTATATCGTTATTAATATACATGTTTAAAAACATGTTTAATAAAAATTTTTAATAAAATCTGCGCGTTTGTAAATTACAATCTAATTTCCTAAAGATAAACACATATTAAAAAAATAACAATATTGATAGAAAGTTATCAGAAATTTATTAGATATAAATTTAATATAGGTAAAGAATATTTAATATAGGTAAAGAAAAGCTATAAGCTAAAAGCTAAAAGCTAAAAGCTATCAGCTTAAAATTTTAATTGATCTTTACAATTAATATTAATTAAATAATGCAATTTTTTAATTTAATATCTTACTTTTACATTACAAAATAATAATAAATCATTATTTTTTAAAGTACCGGTAACGTGTTAGTTTTATAAATTAATATTCCTAACTCTGGATATAATGCCTACATAAGATCTGCTAACAAGCGTGAACGTGCCGGTTATAAAATTTTGGAATATGCAATAGCAATCCGAAAGCATAAAGACATCGATTACAGTTCGTGGCGATGAAATATTATGACGCTAATTGCCGATTAATATTCGTACGAATCCGTGTTTCACGTAAACTATCCTGATGATTCTCGCAAAAATATCAGAATTAAAAACAGAGCTGTAAAAACCAAAGCAAAACGATGAACACGTAAACGATGTACATATAAAGCGCGACGACCCGTTCATGGTAAATTCACCTACATATAGACATAAAACATAAACCTAAACGAGAATCGTAATGCAAGCAGTGTAGGAAATTCTTTTACCTTGCGCAATAATCACGCATCAGAGATTTAAAAAACAGATATTTTGCTTTATACAGGATTTATTTATTTACAGCATTTTTATTACTAGATATTATCTCAATTTTTATATATTTAAACTTTTAAATTTGACAAATTAGAATATTTCGCTATGTTAAAAAAGTTTAATTTTATAATAGATATGCATCCAGAAAATTTAAATATAGACTTTATTAATTATAAATAAGGCACTATTTTACGTACTAATGTTATTTATCGGATTTTTCTACTTTACAAGCAATTTAAGTGAGATAATTATATAAACAATAAATAAAAGAAGTATGCAGTTAGACGTAGTATTCTTAGCAAATGTCATATATTTTTAAAATTGTACAATACATTAAAATACAAATTCATAAACGTTTCCGACTTTATTACGCCATCTTCATATGTTGTATAATAAACAATAATTTGTTGTTATTAATAAAACTAATTACAAGTTACAGATAATTCATTGTCATATAAAATTGTCAAATGGTATAATTTATATTATCGTAATATAAAAATAATTATTGATGATTATTTGGTCTTCTATGATTATTTATGTCTTTGTTTGTCCTTTGATAGATTTTTTTATGAAAGTCCATTGTGTGAAATATACAACAATGTACAATTATATATAAATATAATTATATATAAATATATTAGATGAATTGTATCTCCAATTTCATACTAAAGTATTGCCAGTTTCGAAATTCAAACGAAACTTCTTATTCCATAGCACAAAATACGGAAACCGCCGTTTGTTCTGCACTACCAATGCAACGGCATTCGGCAAATGAGGAGCGGAGATTTCGGCAGCTGTGGATTCCGATAATGGACAGTGGATGTGTTCAATGGGGGCGGCTGACGCTGGCGAGATAAGCGCGGTTGCATTGGTCACAGTAACAGGTTGAGAAACGGTCGTTATTCAATGGAATTATGCAGCGAGTTTAGACACGTACTGACTCTATTCTTATGCTATAAAAAGTATCATACATGAATACGTTTGAATACAAAAGTACAATGTAAACACTTTGATTGATAAAATATCTAATATACATTTTACTAAAAATGTAGTAACATTACCATTTAATATTTTGTTGACCAGCGTATTTATATTATGTTTTTCTCATTAAATAATTTTATGTATAATATGCACTGTAGTGCAAGTGAGATCGAATTAATTATTTATTTATTTTCATATATTCTTTTTTATCTTTCGACTATCTATTCTCTAATTCGAGCTATATTATTGCTTTATTTATTTTTTCTTCTTTTGATTTAGACTCTCTAATCTAAGTTTAAATTTTAGATTTTAAACTGTTTTTAATCTTTGGATAACAAAAGTATGTAAGTATTTTTTAAACACAGTCATAATATTTGCAATACAGAATTATTTATATATCCAGAGAATTAATTCCCTCGAGCTAAAAAAAAAGAAATGGAATCCTAGAATATATCGTCGACGTCGTTACCAGCAGTAAGCTTAATAGCGCTTCTTTCATGAGCCAACGTATAATCGCGAAACTAATTAACTAAGTAATCTCGAGATGAAGAGATAACTAAGTTATTTGCTGGGATAGCCTGCAAACGCGCAACGCTTGACAGGCTCTAATGCAACGGTTACTTAAAAAGTGCTAATGTCTGCTTATACATATATATATATATATATATATATATATATATATATATATAT
>Ga0157364_1008203_pt1 | contig 10818 bp, 2 predicted proteins | sample AttsexASBM2_FD_111476 | JGI IMG/M metagenome (GOLD analysis project Ga0157364, IMG submission 111476) | Fungus gardens microbial communities from leaf cutter ant in Ribeirão Preto, State of São Paulo, Brazil - Atta sexdens ASBM2 | ecosystem: Host-associated > Fungi > Mycelium > Unclassified ... | reverse complement strand
ACGATAAAACAGCAAAAGAGAAATTTCGCAAAAGATTTTTTTATATGTCTACATATTCGAAGTAATTAACTTTCATTTGGAAATATTTTAAAATAATCTAAAGAACTTCAAGATTAATTTTTTTAAATAATATATTCTAAATTAAATTTAAATACGTGAATATATTTATATAATAATATATTATAAAATTTATTTTATCCATATAATACGAAATAATACACTCAATCGGACGTAAATTCAATATACCATCTACCATGTACATTTATATTCCTGTTTTATTTATTTAATTTTCCTTTACCGCTTTTATATGTAGTGTTCAAAATATTTAGATGACAAAGTTGCAACTAATGACAATCTCGCAAACAGTAATACATCATAATTATAGATGAAAGCCAAGTTACAAGTTACGACAATGCAGCTAAAGATACCGACTCGCGTCGGTGAAACGTTACTTGAATGTCGTAAAAGATACTTAGGTTGAGCAAAATGAGATAAGTGTGTTCCCTGGTACTTGCCAAACACACAGCTCAAGTATATTTCTCCCGTAAATATGCGCGCCCACGCGCTCATAACTACAGGATGTTAATGAATGTATATACGTGCCGCGTGGACGCGAAAACGCGCGCTCGACATCAACCGCGACGCGTCTCTGATGTCGGCTGCTGGGTTTCTTGTCTCATGCAGAGGTTTGCGAGTTGCCCCATTGTTTCGAGCCCGTGGCACAACACGCCATATGTGACAACTTGTATGCCTTCCTTACACGTTACACACGAAGCGAACGCAAATAACGCAGCGAGCATAAAGTCCACCGATGTTAGTAGAATTTTGGAAAGCGTCACGTGCGAAATTAATCGCTAAAATTAGATGGCACACAGCTGGTAGTTAATGATCGATAGTTTATAATCGTTTATCTTGAAGTTTCAATATCGACATTTGCAATTACGCAAGTTGCTGAAGAATATTATTGGACGATCCGATACGTTTATTAAAACAAAATATTATTTTCTCATTCTCTTCACGTATTTTTTATACTAATTAAAATTTGCGTTACCAAAGGCTATTAATTTTACATTCGAAGGTATGTTGTTTAAAATCGGAGAAAGAGAGAAAATATTAAAATTGAAAAACTGAATAACCATTAACCCCAATAAACACAAACACACTTAAATTTTGTAATTAATATAATATTTAAAAACAGACGGGGATGCGGGGATACCATATTCTATATCCTTTCTGAAAAATATTATATTATTGTAATAAATCGCACATAAATACAGAAGTAATAATAATAAATACACTGTTTTATCAATTTTCACCGAATACTTCAAAATATATAAGTTCTTTACGACACGTTAACCGACTTTTTGCATGCGCATTAGAAGGATATACTGCAACATTTTTGTATGTTAAAGCTTCCTGGTTGCGGTTGCTCGTTAAGAGTGAATCAATTATTAAAGCCCTGCGGGACGCATGTGACAACCAGGAGTGCGCCTACATTGCATGCTGCATGGGAGGATAATGCAAATGCGAACATAAAGCAACACAGTAGGAATCAAGCTCGGAACAACAAAGATTCGTGTTACGCAAAATTAGACGCGGATCAACGGTCAAAGTACCCAACCTTTATTAGGCTGATTAAAGCGTTAGATGCATTATTCTATTCTCTAGTCAGTATAATAATTGAAAACTGTTATTTCGATATGTATCTCTAAATGCAACAGATTGTAATCTATCTACAATTATGCTTGTGGCGAAATGGTAACATGCCTTTTTTTGCACAAATAATTAAAATCAAATTTGAAATAAATACAAAAATGATGATATTCATTTATATTTATTACATTTTACATATTATTGCAGTTACATTGAGAATATACAGCGAAATTAGTTTGGGGCAAATATTAATATAATAATTTTATATTAACATTTCCAAAATTCTAATTTTACATAAATGTAGATACATAAAACATATCTTTACGTCTCTATAATATACGTCTCTGTAACATAATTATTTTTTTCAAATATATTCTAGACATCTAAACGTAATGGCTCTCTTTCTCTCTCTCATCTTTATACAGATCTTATTTCCTCAATGATCCTTATAATTCTCAATGATCTTTTAGATTCAATACTGTTAAAATAGAGATTGCCTCATTCAAATCGAGAGAAAGAAAGAGAGGAGGGAGAGAAGGGGATAAAAATAGATAAGCAAATGTAAAAAAAATATCGAAACATTCATTAGCTTTGTTAATAAAACTTCCTGTCTAAAGTCGCGTACAGATGACAAGAAGATGAATTCAATTAAAAGCAAGAGATCGCGACTGACTGCAGCAGGTTGTAAAACGCGTAGCTTAGATCCTCTCTAGACTACCGGATGGCTTACGCCGCAAGAGTAGCAGTCTGGTTAGGTCGTTAACACCAACCCTGTACCAACATTCTCCGACCGCCCCTTTAGATCCTGACACAATGCAGGCTACCTTGGCAGCCGAGCGGGCGCAATCGTTTTATTAGAAACGCCGCGTCAGCTTCCGCGGTAACGGAGACACCTCGGCAATAACGCCGACAGCTCGTTACAACGTTGATAAAGCGCCGTGTGCGGCTAAGCCTCAACGGCGACGCTTCTACATTGACGATACAACGACGACGACGACGACGACGACGACGACGACGACGACGACGACGACGACATAGACATAGACATAGACAAAAGTTCTTTCCCTGTATGATTGAAACGCGAAATCGCACAACGCAACTTTTCCGATAGCCCGTTTCCGATACAAGCCCGTTCTATCACGGTTGAGACAAATGGGAATATAAGAGTGAATGAGCGAAAATAGCAAGACATTGAGGCAATCATTTTGAATGTTGCGAATAAAACGCTATTCTCTTAAAAATTTTGTCGTACTATCACTTTTGTCGACTTTAGTCAATACGATGGTCATATATCTACGATGGTTTTTCCGCGCTTTAATTCGATTAATTAATTTAGAATTGCTTTCCTTTAAAAAACTTATTTTCTTTATTATTTCAGTTTTAATATTTAATTTAGATACGTAGTGCATGCATGTTTTATATTAATTTCACTATTATAATTATAATTTCATTATTTGAAAAAAATGAGAAAGTACTTACTTTATCATAAGGCAAAATGTTGGTAAATATTAGACATGTACTACCTTGATTTTATATTTATCAGATTTCCAGAATTTGGTAGTTCAAATTTAAAAGTTATCTTATTAAAATTTTAGAGAATTAAAATTATCAAAGTACTACTAAATTTCAGAAACACACACACACACACACATTTCAGAACAAGTTATATTAGAATATATAACGGAGTTACAAAAACTAATAAAAGAATTAAGATCCTTTTTGTCCCACTTCCAGTAACACTGCATTTTAAAACATAATTGTCAGAATTATTCAACGTCATAATATAATTACAAGGGATTTATAAAAGTTTAATTTATATTCTCTAAATCTGAATCAGTGAATAATCAGTATCAAGTATGCCATTGGTAATTAGTGAATTAAAAATGAGATCCCTAATCTAATCGTTATTATGTGATCTAACCAACTTTGTGCTTAAATTCAATAAATATGGTATTGGAAGATTGAAAGATTTTCACTAACGTGAAAATATCAGTATTTTAGTTATATAATGCTCAAATATTCTTCCTTTCTTAGAACTTCACTAATTATCAGTGCAAAGTATGCCACTGGGTAATTAGTGACTATCCACTGATTCAGATTTAAAGACTAAATGGCCCCAAAATGAGGCCAATGTAATGAATAATCTATTTTCAAATTGATTCATCAAACATGATATAAATATGACATTTATCAAGATATTCTAGATTTGATGAATTTATATTTCTACAAGATTAAAAACAGCTTCCGGACATTTTTCGACTAGTATATTGTGTTTGGCTTTTTCACGTTATAAATTTGAAACAGTTGTCAGTATCATGCGTGTCTGTAAACGCATGATAGTTTCGTTCTCTTGATGACAAAACGATAAAAGAAACAAAGGCAGATTAATCGGAGTAAACCGAAGCCATGGATTATATACACGAGTTTTTTAGGCAAAGACTAAAATTGCATTTTTTCGTGCAATTCACAGGATTCGTAAATCTGACAAAGGCATTTGTAAATACAAATAACTGACAAAAATCTCGTTAATACTATTTCTGTATAAACTGTACGTAGTACAATCATAAGAAAAAAATTTAATTTATATTTACATTTAATTATATTTATTGCGTTTTACTCAAAATAAATAACATTCAATTATTCAATAAATAATAAAAAAATTAGTTTCCATTAACTATACAAAATACAATAAGTATAAAAAATATTATAAGATTTTTCAATATAATTTGTGAATAATAATTCCTTAAAATCATCAAGTTAACAAATAAAACAAGGGCATTTAGGAATCAAACGTTGATGTGCGCAAATAAATTTAAAATCCAATGTAATATAAAGCGCGTAACTATTTCATATATATATATATTAAATTAAGTTTTAAAGAATTAAATTTATTTGAGCACACAAAATTCGATTTGTAAACGATTTTTAAACTATTAAACGTAAATCTCGCTCAACAGTGAAAATCGAACGCGGAAGTATCTAACTCCTAAATGCCCTTGCTGTACTGTTAATATAATTTGCAATTCTTGATAAATATAGTTTGCTGATTTTTTTATTTAAATCTAATGTCTTTTGCAAAAACTTACGGTCGAAGAATAATTAATCATCTTTCACCGTTAAGTGGGATTTAGTAGTTTAAAAATCATCGTACAAACACGACACGAATAGCCGCGTTTGCACTCGGAATTTCGACGAGCGGGATGTCGAAATGAAATAGTCGAAAGGTCTGCGGAGGTGGTGGCCGCAGGGGAATTTTTTCCGGGCAAAAACAAAAATCGGGTTTGTCCCGGTACGATGCGCTCTGCCGATCGTTGCCGTTACAGAAGGCACAAACTCGATTTACAGCGCGACACGCGACACGCACCGGCGATAACCACCATGGTTAACGACGTTTCCCTATTGGCGCGTCGAGCATCGAGTAATTTGATTGCATTGGGACAGGATGTTGGCACGATGAGAGAGATAAAAGGGAAGAGGAAAAGCGAGGGTGGAGTTGCAGGTTGTGATCTGAGAGCGGTTGGCAGGAGATAAATAGAGCACGCGCGTGCGTGATTCTATGGCAACGAGAAAGAAAAAGAAAAAGAGTGAATACGCCTAAAAATGCTCTCTTTCATAATATGTGCGTGATAACATTTTTTACATTGACTCGCGTTTAATGGTATTAGTAAGTCCATTTTTATACGACACTAAATATTAAGACACGTTTTTAGATAATCACTTCGAAATTTATCCGTTTTAATTGAAAATAAAATAATTTCTGTTTCAAAGTTTGATAAATATACTATTTAATTAATATGCTAAGTATTTCAATTTATAACATTATCATTGGATATCATGGAATTAATGTACAAAAAAAAATGTGTACAAATTCATGTGTATTTTTTTTTTCAAACATTGCTATGTGATTGACTAGAAAAAGAGAGAGAGAGAGAGAGAGAGAGAGAGAGAGAGAGATATTGTTCATATATTTCAATTTTGACATTATTTTTAAACATTTGACCCGCAGGTTTCAATAGATACAATAACGATTGCTAAATTAATTGTTACAACAGCTAAAAAAATATCGCTATTATTTTTTAAATATTGTTATTAAAAATAATAATATTTTGTTTTTATAGAAATTAATCTAACGATAACTGTATCAGCCGAAATAGTCAAATGTTTAAAAATATTATCAAAATCACAAAAAATATATCTACAAGCAGTCAAGTATATGACAATATTTCAAAAAGAAAAAATGTATATAAATTTGTACAAATTATCTGAATGTTTGACCAGAGATGAGATAAAATGCATAGATACTAAAAGTTATTTTATATGTGTAAGTTATAATAATAATTTTAAATAAATATTGTTAATTTTTCAGATGATTATTTTTTTAAGAATTTAATTACTCAACTTTTTATCTTTCATGCAATAATATCTATTGAAAAAACGAAGTTACATATAATCAAATAAATTTCCAACACGTAGATTTAATTCAAAATTTATAGTAGCGAGATAAAGTGATTGAAAAAAAATCACACCGCAATAAAATTCAATTTTAACTTATATAACTTTACATTGCGGAACAATTTTATCATTCAACTTTTTGAGAATATATTTGAGAATATATCTGCCAGTTTCTATCTTTCAACAACTATTTTATATTTTCTATTTTAAAATATTATTATATACAAATGATATCAATAATCAACATTATGAATATGATAAGAATATTAATATAAGAATAAGATATTGTATTTAATATCATTTAAGATAGATAATCCAATAATTAAATAAAGAAACATAATTCAAATGGCCTGATAAGAACATAATTCCATGCGAACGAATTGGCAGAGTACATTACTGAGTACATTAGAGCTCTAAATATTAACAAAAGCAATCCTTTGATCTGCGAATCGCGTTTTCCTATTGGCTATCTTCCCTTTTCGACCGTCATTTTAGACTTAATTGTTCTATCATTCAAAGAGATTCTTTAATATGATATATAATTGATTGATATAATCGATTGATTTCTAATCTAAATTAGATCAAAGATGATGGATGCGCTACTCTTATTAATGTCTACAGTTCTACAGAATATTATTTTCTAATTCATTCTTGTTCCTTCTTTATTCGACAGTTGTTTTAACCTTTGCCATGCTGGAATTGATTCGTAGTCGGTCTATTTCTCCAGGATTTATTCGCAGACTAGCTGACAGTCACCCGACCGGAACAGCCGACTTGAGATTAAGGCAAGGTTGTCAATAGTGACCGAGAATGTCCGCAGCAATCTTGATTCATCGAAATTCCAATTGGAATGACGACGAAGACGACGAAGAAGACGACGACGACGACCCTTAGGCTAATCTTTGATAAGAGAGACCATCTTGAAATTGGCGAGCAAGTTAAATATCGCGTCTCCAATCGATTTAAATTTGCAATGATCTGTCAATATCTTGTAATTTTTTTTTTCGATCCAAATCATGACTATAATACGAGAAAGAGTGATACTTTTGATTATCGACTAACGAAAAAATTTTTCTTGAATTTTTAAATTAAGATCGTGATATAACAATAAACATGACGTTTTAATAAGAACGAAAATATTAAATAATATAAAATAAGAAAAATAATGTGCAAATAGAAAGATCCATAATTGCAATATTTTGTGTTCTTTTTGTAAACGAAATATTATAAATTACACAATGATAATTAGAAAAATATTAAAATATTGTGAATTAAACGATCTCGTTTTTCATGTAAAAACCAGAGAAGTTTCCCGTAATTTCTTATAATACTTTTTTATAGTATTCTCTAACATACTCTCATTTTTATTTTTCTTGATTTTTTAAGATTTTATATTAACGATATTAATGCATATACACACGCACGCACGCACGCACGCACGCACGCACACACACATATATGTAGAGCTTTCAATTATCAGCTCTTTTAGCGATCATAATATAAATGAATTATTACATCAAGTCAAATGACGAAAAATAAGAAAAATGATGTGCAAATACAGAAAGATCCATAATTGCAATATTTTGTGTTCTTATAGCTTTTTGTAAACGAAATATTATAATTACACAAATATATATAATATACACAAATAAATATAATTATTAGAAAATTAGAAAAATATTAAAATATTGCGAATTAAACGATAGCGAATTAAACGAGCGAAATATATTCGAGTGTAAGTTAAAAGGATTACTCGACTCTAATTTATCGCGCGTATTATCGAAGTTTTAATTAATTACTATAGATAATTCAACATGTTTCTATTTGATTGGTATGCATTAACCTAACGCGACTTCATTAATTTATCACGGTATAACGTTAACAGCGATACATGTCTTTAACATAATCCCGAGTTAATAATTCGAGATAAGACAATCACTGAAACATTCGACACACGTGAGAAGATCAGTTGCATCAACTATCTAATTAAGGAGCACGATTTACGTGCCATGCGGGACACAATTTCTGTCGATCCTACTTCATTAAGGTCTAAGATTACGCGTTGCGTTTCCTTCCAGCGCGATTGAGTTTCAACTTGTCGCCTACGAAACGCAGTAGCGCGTAACCGTATTTAAGGACTTAAGAGAGCTGGTAGCTCTCTGTTTCAAGGAGTCAGCTTTCTCCGTGGTGTCAATTTCAATACGATACGCTTTTGTTCCTTTTTTTCTTTCTTTTCTGCCCGTACGTCTTAAACTTTACATCGTCTCGTATGTCTCTTTCTGTTTTCATAGGTCAATGACCTGGGATTGTCTATCGTAAACCAAAGCTCGATCTCTTTAATCTTCGTGATAACATTGTCGTGCTCATCAAATTCGGAGCATATATACATCCTTTCGCATTATTTTCGTGTAGAACAAAATTTCCGAATAAATATATAAGCAAATAATCTTGAATATTTGAACATTCTGAAGTCGTTAAATAATTGAATACTATTTTCAGGTAAAATTATAACAGTTGCCGAGGTCGGAAAATGCGTGGTAAACATTGTTACGCGGCCGGTCTGGTTTAACATTGCACGTTCAAATATTTAAATTTGAACTACTCCACCCAGTGTTGGTTAGAATATATAGTGGGATAGTTTATTATGATTAAACTTTAATCAAAATATAATATTTCCACATAAATATGTTCGTATATCAAATTATGAATGCATAATAAAATAGTTTACATTTTATAGAAAAAATATTAGAATGTAGAGTTTGAGATTTTATACTAAACGCTTTTAAATACAGTTTTGTGTATTTTCGACATGGTAATCGACAATAGAATGATAATGGCACAAAGGAGACCGGATATACAATAATGTTAATAAATATATCGAATCGAGTCTAATGCGTTTCTAATTGGAGCTTGCAAAGCTCGATGCAGAAGTAATTTCTTAGGTTCGTTAATGTTTCAAGATCGGCAGAGAAGAGAAAATTCACCGACAAACGTTTGAGATATGTTTTAAACTACGATCGAAACCATGGAACAGAATACAGGTTTAAATTCGAATCGACGGCCTGCCAACCACAATATCTGCTTCATCTCAGGCGGAATAAACGCCGCAGCGAGGTAACCACCAATATTTCCTATAGACTATCAGAGAAGCGACTTAATAGAAGGATAGTACAGAGTCCTCTTAATGGAATATTGCATAAAACCACTACTGTGGCATTAACCTCTGGCCGTCGAGGCCAAGCGGTGCAAACGGGTGAGTGTAGTTATCGGTAGATCCCTAACGCTTTCAATAATTAGGATGGTTATAGGATTATAACCTTTTCTTTCGAGCGAGAAGTCAAGGGACGTAAATTATGTATTCTCGACGCTTCTCCCTAGCTATAAAGCTATAAAGTGAGCGTCCGTTTTCGGTAAATGAGCAAATTGCTACCTTCGTACGCAAAATAATTAGGTGTATTTGCTGTGTAAGTGCCACTCTTTGGCGGTCCATTTCCGCGCAAGTTAATGATCCGTGGAAACGACCCCCATCATCCCCGCGCTCCTGTCTCCTGATGAAATATCGTCGATCCAATTTAACGATAATTAATTGCACTTCAGTCGAGAGGACACGATCAAGAGCGATCGTCCGGCCACCCGATGCACTCGATTTAATTCGATTACGCGTCGTAAGAGGAAAATCCGTCTTATCGCGTAAAATCCGGAGAAAAATTGTCAACGTCGGATTAAAGTCGGCAGGATTTTTTTCCTTTTCTTCCTTTCTTTCTTTTTCATAAATGCATTTATACGTCGCACCTGTCGCTCGTCGTCGGGAATCTAATTAGTAATCGGTCCGTGCGCGAAGCGGCGCGGCTTAAAAGTGAGTTTAAAGTGGTCGCGCACCAGTCAGAGTATAAACCACCTTTCCACGCTCTCGCATCACCGTTGTCGTCCCAACGTTCCAATTACACCGCGAAATTACGGCTTAATCTGAATACGACGCGCAGAGGGTTCGTTCGTTCTCCCGTAGACCTCTGAACGAGATCACTCGACACCTTTGTTTCACGCTCCGGCGGAGTTCGATCGGTTGGCCGTCTCGAACCCGTGCAGAACTGAATGTCGAGAGACGACGCAGTTCGCTTACCATGGTAAAACTTTGGCGAGACCGATCACCCCGAACCCGCACGACGAAGAAAGATCCCCGCCGTTGCGTTAATTAATCCCGTCCTAAGGATGTAAAACGTATCAACGACGTTAATTAATACTCCCACCGACTGGCGAAATGAAGCACCGCAAAAGTTTGATAAGCCGAATAATATCTGCAATGCTGGACATTTAAAAATGTAATGGAGTTTGTAAAATTAGAATATGATGATATTTTCGCGTTTTGATCGCAACACGTATATCTATGTACGAAATATGTCCCTGTCGAATTTGCCATTTGTTTCGTCGGATGCTAATTAATTAAATAATTTTGCATTCAAAAATTTTTCACTCGAATTTTAATCAACTAGCTATTCGATACGATCGAATTAAACATTTCTGCAAATTTCATATGATGCGGTTATAAACATAGTGTAGTGCGATCTTATTTTTTAATTAATTCAGCTTGAATTTTGCAAAAATTCAATCACTATGCAAGGATTTTTATTATATTTAATTACACAATATCAATAACATCGTTGACTGCGAGTTCCATTAATTAGATCGATTGTGTGTACAATAACTACAGATATT
>Ga0157364_1008202_pt1 | contig 10821 bp, 8 predicted proteins | sample AttsexASBM2_FD_111476 | JGI IMG/M metagenome (GOLD analysis project Ga0157364, IMG submission 111476) | Fungus gardens microbial communities from leaf cutter ant in Ribeirão Preto, State of São Paulo, Brazil - Atta sexdens ASBM2 | ecosystem: Host-associated > Fungi > Mycelium > Unclassified ... | reverse complement strand
TTTTATTTTTGGGGACTTACTATGGTCACAGTCACAGTCACATATCACATAGAAAAGTATAAAAGGTTCTGAAAGGATGATGTCATACAACATGTTTAACACATGTTGATCTTAAGACAAACATATGGCTATTTAGAGTAGGCTAGAAGTAATTAGCATGGACCATGGAGTTTTAGTATATAAGATAGATAATCCTGTACATAGTTCTCTATCGAGTTCTCTTGTGTAAACCCTATATAAAATTTCTTTTTTTGACCTACTCTAAGGTCTTGAGATTGTAACAACATGAGGCACTGACTGAGACAATATGTGGTGTAGCTGATTATTGAGTCATAATGAAGTAACCCTGATACCTATAGTCTATGAGCTAGCTACATTAGAAATATGAGAAATCAATTGTAATAGTAAGCTTATAAGACTGGTAAAGATATTATTAGTATTTGGCTACTTTTCTTCAATCATACTAAAGAAGCCCCAAAGCTTTATTAGTGTTGATAGAAATTATAGAATAATTAGAATAAACAATAGTTAAAAAGTGAGAAATAGTAAGAGAGATTAAGATATGAGAGTAGACAATCTAAGACTGCTAGACTAATTAATATGTCAAAATTCCAGAGAGAAGAATTATATTCTGTTATTAGAACAGTTTGTAGAGTTTAGTAAAAACCTAAGTATATTATTTACAGAAATGACAGAATAGGTATATCTTCAGAAAAAACTTAAGAAAACAGAATAAGGTCTTCTAAAGATGGTAACTATTATAAATACTTTTATAGTTTATACTAATTAAACAGAATAGTTCTGAGGTAAGTAAAGAATAATAATGACTAAGTGGTTAAAAAGTCTAATAAAAATATCTAAAAGGATACCTAGAATGGTAAATATTATAAAGTGGAAATAATAAGCTTAGTATTTGTAAACATAGCTCAGAGCAGCAGTTCTGTAGACTTGTAATAAAATTTTTCATAGTTGTTAAATATTTATAGAGTTATTATAGACTAACTTCTGAGATATCTAAGATATTTGCTTCTAACCTCCAGTTAGAACTTTAACCATATCTAGATATACTTTTATATCCATGCTTGTATATAGGTCAGTCTTTTGCATTTCATTTTCTGATAACTTGTCATCTAGACTTTTAATCATTTTATATTTTAAAAATTATCTCTATAATATTTTCTTAGTTATCCTTTATACTACTATTTCTTAGCTACAGTTCTGACTACAAACTTAGTATATGAGACTAAGTAAATACTCTGTAGTTTTTAGTTTGAAAATTGACTAAGATTCAACTAAGATCTGACTAAGTAATCACTTAGAAATTCTTTAACTTCTTTTTTTACTTGTCTAACTAAGCTGTTAGCTAGTTTCTTTAATACTTTCATTCTTTAACCTGAAATTACAATCATACAACAATTAGTAAGTATAATATATAAGTTAAGGCCAAGGTTGTCATCTAAGATTATATTACTAATTTACAAATAAGCTTTTAAGCTTGATCTGTAATCTAGATATTTATTCAATTTTATTGTTATAACTTAGGTTCCAATAATGAAATAAAAGATAATTCTTATATTGAGTAATACAAGAGAACTTGATAAAGTTTTAAGTATATATATACTTTATAAAACTAATATGTTATTATTATGCTATATAATGTTATTTGTTCCAAAACTTTCTATAGTCTTCTCTATATCACATAATTATGTGGTCTGTGACTGTGACATATGTGACCACTCTGTGACATCACATTACAAACTTTATTGTCAGAGTTACAAATGTTAAACTTTATTCATGGTCACATAGTCATATAGTCATGATAGAACATGGTAGAATATTCTGGAATAATAATATCATACAATGTGCTTAATATATATTAACCTTATGGTTTATATATAGTTTTTAGAGTAGGCTAGACATAAAGGTAGTATAGACCATCTAGTAGAGTATATAAGGTAGATAATATTGTACAAGTTCTCTTGTAATGAACCCAATCCAAGGTTTACTCTTTTGACTTTAACTTTAAGTTTCCAGACATAACAAAAATTATAAACAATATACTTAGATTTATTTTAGATTTATTTTCTATTTCTGGAATCTAGGTTTAGAGTTCAGTATGATGTCACATGTTACTATCATACTGTCACATGATCATATGTTATAATAAAAAATAGTAGAAGATTTTAGAGAGAATAATATTATATTATATGTTATATATATGTTGACCTTAAGGCAGGTGTATGGTCATTTAGAGTAGGCCAATTGTAATGTAGTATAGACCACCAGTATAGAGTATATAAGGTAGATGATTCTATACAGAGTTCTCTATTAAATTATCTTGTGTAAACTTTATATAAAATTCTTTTTTTTAATCCACTCTAAGGTCTTAAGTTCATAACATTTTATCTAAGTTTAAAAATAAAATTGAAATGAAAATAAACAGAGTTTACTGCCTTTAATTTTGACATTACCTCTCTTTAAGGTTTCTTCTTTAGAGAAACTAACTTATATTTTTGCTAGTTTTTTTCCAACTTTCTTAGATATTCTTTTTCTAATTTTCCATTATTCCATCTATATAAAATCTTTACTATATACTTTCCCAATAATTCTTTTCTTTTCAAATCTTATTCTTCTATCATATCTAACTTTTCTTATCTTCTAACTTTAGTACTTAGCCTCTCCTTGAACTTTGCTACTGTTTTCTTTGTATTTTCTAAATCTTCTTCTCTTTTCTATATATTGTTTTCTATAAATTTCTTTTAATGTACCAAGTACTTTACAATTCCTCTTTATTTAGAGTTTTTTTAATATTTTATTCCTCAACTTCATCCATCTTTACTAGTTTCACTTTTTCTACTTTCTAACCTCTTACTTACTCTCTATACCTTACTGTTGTAGCAATCACTAGTCAAAACAACTAATAGACCACTTAAGTAAACTAGTAACATATGGTCTGTACTAGTGATAAATAACTTTATTCTAATATTTATGCATTTGCTATAAGATGAACATACTATTGATATATAATTTGATATTATCCTTCTAATCTCTTTTTCCAGATTCTAGGCTTATAACATTATTTGATTATGGTCATATGCTTCTTTATTGTCCAAGAAATAAAAGAAAAAAAGAAATTAAATCAAAGAAAATAAATAAAAATAAAATAAAATATAAGAGTTTAAGTATATCATGACACTTACTACTTGACTAATATTCACAACCAGTTCATTAAAGTTAGTAATCATAATTTGATTGTATTAGTGAACATTACTTTATCAATAATATATAAACTAACATATTAATCTACTAGCTTTTTTGTTAATCTTTTCTTGAACACTAAGTCTTTCATGCTCAATATCACTTTATCTCTTTTTTTCCCACTCTTTAGTCTTTTATCTTTTCTTATTCACTTGTCACTTTATCTTCTTCTATACTATTCTTAACACTACTTTAGCTTCTTCTTGTATCTTTTTTATTCTCTTTGTAAATTCTGTTGTTTTTTCTATTTTTCTATTTTTTATATCTTGTTATTTACTATAAACTTAGCCATCGCTAACTATTCTAGACAATTCTTTGGTCTATAATTTATAAAGAATTAGAAATATTATTCTAACTCTTGATTTATTTGTTTGGTCTGTCTATTTGTTTTTGGATGAAAGTGTTATGATTACAAAACCTTAGGGTAGATCATATAAAGATGTTATGATCTTAAATTCTTAGAGTGGAATAAAAGAATAAACTTTTGTATTAGAGTAAATACAAGAGAACTTGATAGAGAGCTCTTTATAAAATAGTCTACTTTATATACTCCTACAGATGGTCTGTACTAGGTACTGTGCATCCTACCCTAAATGACCATGTATCAAGCATGAGGCCAATATGTGGTGTTCATGTTGTATAATATTATTTTGTTCTAAAATCTTTTACTTTTTTCTCTCAAGTCTTATGATCAATGTTGTGATCACACCATTAGATGTGACTGATGTGACAGTGTGACCAATTACTTCTAACCCTAACTCCAGAGTTCTAAAAATAGAAAAAATGAAAAATAAATCAAAAAGAAAATAAGAATGAGAAAGAAAATAAAAAGAAACTAAGTTCACTTTCTGTGATCTTGACAAAAGAAACCTTATATTAGGGTTAACATAAGAGAACTCAATAAAAAACTCTGTATAAAATGGTCCATCTTATATACTAATTACTCATGGTTTATATTCTACTACTTTAGTCTATCCTAAATAACCATATGTAAGCCTTAAGGCCAATATATGTTACATATATTATTATGATATTATTGTTTTAGAACCTTCTACCTCCTTTTATTATATCATGTGAGTATGTGATAATGTAACCATAACAGTTTGTGATAGTGATTTGTAATGTTATACTAAATTCTAATCCTAAGTTCAAATAAATCAAAAATAAAGTGAAAATAGAAAATAAAAATAAAATAAAGCAAAGTCTACTTTTTACAACTCTGACAAAAAGGATGTTAACAACTTTGTCTTAATTCTCAACATTTCATTTAGTTTCTTAGTCAACTCTGTTACAAAATGTGGTCTCCTATCCAAAATTACACTTTTTAGTAATTCATATAACTTTTATATGTTATCTCTGAATAATCTTGCTAATCTCTCTATAGTTGCTATAAAATATACTATCTTAGATAACCTATCACATACTACTAATATTATATTTTTTCCAGCTACTAATAGCAACTTTGTGATAAAGTTTATAATCAAATATATCTACAGCCTCTTTAGTATCTCATTTGCTATTAGCTTTCCTGCTGATACTTCTGTTTGATTTTTCATTCTTTGATATATATTATATCTATTCATATATTTTCCTATATCTTTTGTTATACCTGGCCACTAGTAGTTCCTTATTATCAACTCTGTTATCTTTCATCTTTTTTATGTTTTACTATTGATATATCATGGTGTAACTGGATTATTTTCACTTTCAACTTCTTATTCTTTAGTATATATACTTTTTTCTTAATCAATACCAAATCTCCTTCTACTTGCTATTTATTCTCTTTCAATACTTCAACTCTTATCTTTTTTATCTTTTCTACTATTCTAATTACATCCTCATTTTTTTCTCTAGCTATTTTTATTATACTTACTTTAGGTCTTTTTATTACTACTTCAGTTAAACTACAAATCTATTTTTCTTTGATTAGTTTTGGTTTTTATTGTTTTTTTCTATGTCTACTTTCTAGTCTGATCTTTGAATAAGCCTATTTGTTTTTTCTATCTTCACCTCTGGTACATGTTTCAAAGTGAAGTCAAATCTTAACAGATATAATACATATCAGATTTATCTTCTGTGTGACTTCTATACTTTCATGAAGTATTCTAAGTTTTTATAGTTTGTCCAAACCTCAAACTTGAATTTTGTACCTTTTAATAAATGCTTTGAGTTTTTCAATCTCCTAATCACCACTAATATTTTCTTGTCATGGATCTTATAGTTTCTCTTTGTTTTATTGAGAGATTTTAAGAGATATGCTATAGGTCTCCATTGTTCATCCTCACACTCCATAGATAAAACTTCTTTTGTTGTATAGTCCAATACGTCAACTTTTATTCTTATTTTTTTGTCTAAGTCTAATACTACTAACATTAGTTCTTTTGTAAATCTCTTCTTCAACTCTTTAAACATCTTCTTCTACTTCTCTATCCAATCTTACTTCAAATCATTTTTTACCAGGTTGTGTAATGGTCTAGCTATGGATGCAAAATCTTTAATAAACTGCTAATAGTGATTGGCTAGTTCCAAAAACTTTTATATATCCTTGACTTCTTTAGGAGTTGGCTAATCCAATACTCTCTCTACTTTTTCTTCTTTTATTTTATATGTAAGTCATTTTCCACCAACTTTTTTACCATTTCTTCCACTACTTTATTATGTTTCTTTTATTATGTTTCTCTTCCTTCTCTGTTCATATAATTACAATATTAATGAAACTTGCTATTTATTTTGTGTTGATCAAGTACTCTAGAATCTCATTTATCATTGTCTTAAATATTGCTAGAAATTTAGTAAGTCCAAAGAACATAACTGTAGGTTCAAATGATCTTTCTGGAGTCATGAACACTGTTCTTTACTTATCTCCTTCTTTTATCCAAATATTATTGTAATCCTATCACAAGTCTAACTTTGTAAATAGATAATTTCTTAGTACTAATAATTTCTACAATATCTGAGATTAAGGATAAAGATTAATTGTTTTTAATTGTTCATTCATTTAAATACTGATAGTCTTGAACCATATACTTCTTACTGTTCTTCTTTCTAGCAAAAAATACAGGTATTATTTGAGATGACTTCAAAGGTCATATATACTATTTTCTTAGTTGTTTTTCAATAAACTCATGCACCTCTCCTCTCTCTTCCATTGACAATGGATATACCTTTCTCTTCCTCAGCATAAATACTTTCTTTATCTCAATTGCATAATCTCATACTTTTTTTATTAGTATCTTCTCACTTGTTTTCTTTTCAAAGATATAGATTTACTTATGGAATATTTGAGAAACTAATTTCTTGACCTCTTGTTTGGATTTGGCTACTTCTTCCTCTTTATTCCAAATCTTCTATTTCTCTGCTATTTTTTTTTACTTTTATTGTCCTTTCCTTTTTTGGTTCTTTTTTTTTTCTACTTCTTTTCTTCTTGTTTCTTTCTTTTCTTTTTTTTTGCTATTCTAGTTTTCCTTGTTTTGGCCTCTATTGCTTTCCAAACCCCTCTAGACATCTTATTATCTTCACTTCTCCTATTCTCTAGTCAATATCAGGACTGTGATATACAAGCTATAGTATTTCCAAAATTACTTTCCACTTCTATTCTTCTATCATATTAATTTTTGTTCTCTCCTTATATTTCTGATAATAAATATTCACCCCCACTATATACTTAATAAGTTTTTTCTTATTTAAAGAACTATCTACATTTCTTATATGAATAGGCTTCTCAATTTTTTTTCAATTTAAATCTCTGCTTTTTTGCAAACTCTAAACTTATCACCAACCTAATTGTTCTACTATCCAATAATGCTTCCACTGCAATTCCTTCTAACACAATCTTTACTGTTACTTTTCTCAATGTTTCTTTGTTTGTTTTTATCACAAAATAAACTGCTTACTTATTTGTGATATTTGAACCTTGGGTATACTCTCAAAGGTTTAGAAGTGATTTAGAAGTTTAATAATAATGACAATAATGATTAAGATCAATACAGATGATAAAGAATGAAAATTGATGTTGTTAAGTTTGAAGTCTAATTCTCAGATGCAAAGATATATATACAAAAGAGTGATAGTCTATATGCAAGCTATTTCTATTACATAATCAAAACTCATACCTAATAAGAGCTGTCATCTGTCATAACAGCTGTCAGGCTAATTTTAGAAGATAATTAATTATGTCACTACATTGATATGCTTGTATCTTTATGAATACTTATTATTATAAGATATACCATATATCATTGGAAACAGTCTGATGAGCACTTTTCAATGCAAGTTTGATTATGTGAATACATCTAGTCATTCATAAGATATTAGCAAACAAAGATTTTAGTCATTAATGACCTGATATCTTGGTTGTTTGTTGTTGCTTTTGTATATCCCACATATGTACAGATAGCCTTTATTTGGGACTTTTAAGTACAACTTAGTTTGTGAAAATTGGTCTACTGGTTGTGAAGATATAAGCTGAATAAAGTTTGTGACAGTCTTTTTTACTTTTACTAGTTTTTCATTCATTCATTTCCTTTTTTTCTTTAACTTTTCTTAAAATCATCTTTCTATTTTTTTTTCTTTCAGTTTCCTCTAGACCTAGAATACAAGCTTATATTACTAAACTAGCTAGTATATGGAACTTATTATAAGAGCCTAGTCAAAGACTACTAGACTTTTCTCCCCTTTTGAATTGTCTCCAATGTTCAAATTGTTTCTGTACTCAATTTTCCTTCCTTAGCCTACTATTTCCTAGTTTCTACAATTCCTCACAAGATAACCAAATTCTCTACAACTATAGCAATTTCTTCTTCTTCTGTTCACATTCATTATATAAAAGTTCCTTCTCATTCCTCTTCTTTATCCTTCTTGTTCTTGTAGGGGTTTTTTGATTACTACTACATTTTTTCTTTCTACTTCTTTTATTGTAGTAGGCATTGCTAGTATCTGTAGAAACTTCTGTCTTTTTAGCTAAATTTGAGACTATGGCAATTACTGTTATATTTGACCTCGGTGCTGAATTTTCTATTTCTCTCTTACTTCTCAATCTTTCTTTCTCTTTTCTACTTTTCCTTTAGTACCTATCTAGATTTTTTGCTTTCTCATACCATTGTTCAATATTTCTTGGAGGTCATTCTGTCTCCATTAACTTTCTTCTAATCACTCTGTTCATCCCTTTCTTGAATTCCTTTACTAATAGTTTTTCTTCATATCCACTTCCTCTTGTTATTTTCCTAAACTCCTACACAAACTTCTCTATTATCTTAATTTCTTGTTCTATCTTTTTCAATTTCACCACTTTTATCATCTCATTTCTTCTCTACCAAATTCTTCTTTCAAATCTAATAAAAATTCTCCTACTGTTATATAACTTAAACTCCTACTTTCTAGATTCTCCATAATGTTTTTCTTCTATACATTTGCTAATTCTCTCTGTATATATAATAATACATACTGTACCTGTTTTTTTACTAATACATCCCTCATTCTTATTCTTATATATAACCTGCATACTGTCAAAAATCCTAAAACCTTACTTACCTCTCCATTGAATATTTGTGGTTTGGTTACTTCTATATTTGACTCAGTGTTGAGTTGAGAAATTATTGTCTCAGCTCCTTTTTCTTCTCTTCTCTCTACTAATAATATCTGCAAAGCTGCTATCTATTCTTATTGCTATCTTATTTGAAGCAACAGCCAGCTGATGTTTTGTTAGCTTATAATGTTGTAATGTAAAGGTGAAGTAATGGGTGAAGAAGAAAGTGGTGGTAGTGTAGAGAGAAAAGATGTATATAGTAGTAAAAGAAAGGAGCTTGTGCTGGTCTCACTCTTAGATTCATATTCTAAACTTAAAGCAATCTCTATAAGTGTTGGTAAGCTTTTTTCTTGTTTTACCTCACACTATATTGACTATTTAAGCTACTAACTACTGTTTTAGGAAAAGTGTAAATGATTTTGGTCTAAGAAGACCATTCTACTCTTGATAATATTTTGAGAGCAATTACTGTTCTTTTGTGTAGATAAATTACAAATAAACCTGTAGCATAGAGCTGATATTTGAAAAAGTATATAATATATTTATGCAAGGTTATTATGCCTATAATATACTAGTGGGCTTTAATCTACAAATAACTAGCCTTTTACTGTCTAGCTAGTATATTCCTTATACTTAGGGCTTAGCAATTCTTCTTGACTAAAAGTAGTATTACTTTTAGTTGAGGATAATAAAAGAGTAAGAAAGAGAGGATCTTGTGTTGGATAGTCTTAAGAAAGGTTATCAAGTTCTAATGTTATAATTTAGGTTTCAATAATAGAACAAAAGACAGCTCTTATATTAAGTAATATAAGAGAACTTAATAAAGTTCCAAGTATAAACTTATCTACCTTATATACTATAGACTGTGATTTATACATATACTATAACTAATCTACTCTCAAGTTTATGTATACTCTATAAGACTAATATACTATTACCATACTGTATAATGTCATTTGTTTCAGAACTTTCTATAATCTTCTTTATATTATATGATCATATGACTACTTTGTGACAAGTATCATGCTTTTGTCATACTTTGTGACTTGTGTGACTATCACACATGACATCACATGACATGCTTTACCTAAGTCTAAAAATAAAATAAAAATAAAAATAAAGTTTACTGCTTATATTTACAAATTTCTATATTTATTTTCTGGATAAGCTTTTATACTTGATTTAACTCTCTTTCTGTATGACTGATTGTATAATTGTAGATATCTGCTTAAAGCAAGTTCTACTTGTCTTGACAAAAGTTTAGATTGAATTATAAATACTGTAGACTTACTATAAAGTTTTGAGCTGGCTATAGAAAAAGGTTAGGTTCTCTTACATATATACAGTATATACTATTATTATAGGAGATTTTATGCCTTTAGCCTATATTGTAATATTGCTTGTAATAAGCTCTCCTATTACAAAACTTACTATTACTATTGGTAAGTAATTGCCAGTTATCTATACTATATTATACTATTGTATATTCTGTTTCTTTAACAGTTCACACTATTATTCAAGCTAAAATACTGCCAGTATTTCATCTCTTACAGTGAACTTACTAGTATCAAAACTTTACTAGTATTTTGTCCTTTATAGTAAACATATTTCTATTAAAACTCTATAGATATTTGGACTTGTTCTTTTATTTTTATCTAATCTCTGTTATATGCAAGTCCACCTGTCCGGAAATAATGTCCCCACGGTGAAACCACTTCTGAACCATACAAGCCCGCCTTCCATGGCGGCCACCTTTCTTGTAACACATTTTATGGCGGTGCTGCAACCCTCCGGGTATTCAGTCTTCCATAACAGAGATACTCCTATTCAACTCAGTCTTCCATGATGGAGTTGCTCCTGTCAGTGTCTCAACACTGAAACCTCCGCTTGGGGCAATAGGGGTTTTCCCACTGAAACCCCGAGCATCTCCTATATTATCACTTTGTATATAAGACTAGTAGTTATACTGTAATTCGCTAGTCTGATAATCGACAATAGAGATAAACTCTCATTGAACTCGATCTCCAGTGTTCAACGGC
>Ga0157364_1008201_pt1 | contig 10821 bp, 4 predicted proteins | sample AttsexASBM2_FD_111476 | JGI IMG/M metagenome (GOLD analysis project Ga0157364, IMG submission 111476) | Fungus gardens microbial communities from leaf cutter ant in Ribeirão Preto, State of São Paulo, Brazil - Atta sexdens ASBM2 | ecosystem: Host-associated > Fungi > Mycelium > Unclassified ... | reverse complement strand
TTCCTGATTGGGTCACCCACGTCGCGCTGGTGCAGGACGGCACTGTAAAGACCGGAACCAAAGATTCGATTGTTCCTCTGATCAAACATGATTCGGCTGTGGCATATGCGACTTCTACCTCAAACATATCTTCTGGACCAGCCGTTCTCGATCTACAGAATGTCATGGTTAAGTATGGTGACCGTGTTGTGAGAGTCAGGCGAATTTTTGTTCCTCATTGCTTTGCTGACAGGTTCTTGACAACATTAATTGGAAAATAAGGCAGGGTGAGCGGTGGCACCTCCAAGGCGCTAATGGTGCGCACTGACTTCTCCAATATCGGAGACCTTGTCTGAATATAATATATCAGGATGCGGCAAAACGACACTGCTTTCTCTCATACTTGGCGATCATCCACAATCTTATGTTCAAAAACACCTTTTGCTCCCTTCGCCTGTCACCTCGACTTCCTCAAACCAATTCATCCTCAACCACCGTAAACGTATCCCAAAGCCTCACCTACGCAGAACCATCGGTGTAGTCTCTCCTGAGCTGTTTGATGCATTCCCACGTCGCCATCCTGGGATGACAGTGCGTCAAGCCATAGGGACAGGTTTTGAAGGAGTTTTTGTGCCTCTTCCTGAGGACGGTGCTGGTGCTACTGCACTGGGAGAAAAATCACTACATCAGTGGCGGGATGCGCGTGTTCAGGAGATGTTGGAAAATTTGGGGCCGCCTGCCTGGATGCCGCGGTCATTTTCAAAAAGTGAATCAACATCGTCGTCACCACACCGGCTCGCGCAAGAATTCGCGGCAAAGAGGTTTGCCGAGCTCAGTATAGGTGAACAACGTGTTGTATTACTGATGCGTGCGTTGGTGGCTAAACCACCAGTGGTGCTATTAGACGAAGTTTGGAGTGCGATGAGTGAAGAAATGGTTCTGGCTGCCAGGAGGTATCTGCGTGAACATGATCATGACCAGGCGGTAGTGGTGATTACGCATTGGGAGGATGAGGTGCCGTGGAGTATTGCTGAAGGATTAAAGAGATTTAGGTTGGAAGGGGGGAAGGGGGAAGTGGTTGCTTGAGGAGTTGTATTCTGTATTGAATTGTAGCGCAACGAGTTCACCATGATGCCATTTCATTTAAGATCAAAGTAAATAACCAGACATGCAGATTTACGACCACATGAGCAGTAGTATTAAGGAACCTACTTGTGGAAATGAAGTGAACCTTATGGAGGGAGAATACCTGTGTTCTTAAATACTTATTCCCATAGACCTCTTGTTCACCTCTTTTGATGTTATGTTCATCATTATAAGGATATATCAAGCCATCATTGAGAATCTATCAATCACCACCATTATTCTGTTATACTCTCTTAAGATTGGTAAGAGTTTCACAAGATCTAGGCTTATAATATCACATAGTGTTAGAGTCAAAGGCGGTGAACATTAATTGTTTTCAATTTCTTTCTTATTTCCATTTTCTTTTTGATTTATTTTCTATTTTGGAACCTAGGGTTAGGGTTTAGTATAATGTTACATATCACTACCACATACCATCACACATTTGGTCACAAAGTCACATGACACAGTCATAGTCATGGTTACATAGAATATTGTAGAAGGTTCTGGAAAAGGATAACATCACTACAGCATGTTTAACACATGTTAACCTTAAAGTAGATGCATAGTCATTTAGAGTAGGCTAATTGTAGTGTACTATGGACCATCAGTCTAGATGTATTAAAGTTTTGAGTATGTAACACATAGTTGGTAAGGGATCTTATTTGGACATAATGTTAGAGTTAAAGATAATAGACTTAACTTTTTTCATTTTCTTTTCTATTTTATTTTGGACTTAAGGTTAGGGTTTAGTGTGATATCATATCTGTCAACATTACTTCATCTGAAGCCAAATTCTTTGCCATTAGATATGGTATCAACCATGCTGTCCTCTCATATGAAACCTCAAAAATCATCGTTATTACAGACTCCATTCATGTTGCTAAGAAAATCTTCGATCCATCCTCACACATGCTTCAAAAACAAGCCACTTTCATCCTATCAAAGCTCAGAGAGTTCTTCAATCATCGCAATATGAACACTATTGAATTTTGGGAGTATCCAAGCAAAAGTAATTGGCACCTTCACAAAGCTGTCAACCTAGACACTAAATTGTTCAACCTCACTTCTTTATTGCCAAACAAATATTCCTGGGATTTCAGTAAAAAATTGGAAAGTGACAACATCATCAACACTTGGAAGATGACCTTCTAAGCATTGGATCTCAAAGAAAGAAATTTCCTGGAGCTTGTCAATAGTGACAACAACACTCTAAAACCCACTTATTACAAAGACGGTTCTTGGCTGCAAGTTTTTAGTCATTCTAATTCGTTATGTGCTAGAGCTACAAGAGCAATAACCAACTATGCTCCGATAGGAGAATATCACCTCAAATTTTTCCTAAATGAAGACTTCTCTTGTCCATGTGGTCTCTACCCTATTAAAATGAGATGACACATCCTCTATAAGTGCAGAAGGTTTAACAAGTACTGGAATCTGAGGAGGGATTCAATTGTCCATTTTATCCAATTTTTAGAGAGAAATCTGAAAGCTTTTTCTTTTACGTCTAGCTAGATTTCACCTAGTCGATATTTTAATTCATGTTTTCTTTTTCATTTTTTCTTCCCTCTTCTTGTCTTTCTTTTCTTTTCTTCTTTTCTTTCTTTACTCTTCATGTTGACTCAGTCCTTCTGTACATAGTTATGAAGTAGCTACCACAGCCTGCCACCACACTCCATGTAATAAATTGTTAATTTAAAAAAAAAAAAAAAGTGTGATATCATACATAATTGTCACAAACTGTCACACATTAGTCATATGTCACAGGCACATAATCACATGTTACATAGATGTCATATACCAAGTTTACCTATCTGAAAAATACATCCTCACAATGATACTGTCTTATCAATATCTAATCTACAAGCTTATCTTTCACAGTGACCATCTTTCTTACAACACACCCTTGTGGCAGTGATACAATGATCCAGAGATTCCATCTTCCATAATAGGAATACTCCTATCTAACTTAGTCTTTTATAACAGAGTTGTACTCCTGTCAGTGTCTCAATACTGAAATCCTAAGTATTTTCTATAGTATCTCTTTGTATATAAGACTAGTAGTTATACTGTAATCTGCTAATCTGATAATCAACAAAGATAATTCTTATTGAACTCAATCTCCAGTGTTTAATAGTAATATACTAATCAGTACTTACTCTCATCTCAGACTTCTCCCTTCTATCTGAAGTTGCAACTATACAGCAGATAAACAGATAGCACAGTACATAAGCTGAAGCCAAGGTTGTTCCACAAGTTCACATATCTCCAAGTTTATCTTACAGACTTTTACCCCTGGTGTGAACTGTACCTGACAATAAAAAAACATAAAAAGTTCTAAAACAATAATATCATTCTATATATCAATAATATGTAATACATATAGCCTTTAGGATAGACTAAGGTTGGTTAGTGTAGCACAGACTAGTAGTCTAGTATATATAAGATAGACACTTTTATACTTGGAACTCTATTAAGTTCTCTTATGTTAATCCAATACAAGATTCATCTTTTGCTCTAACTCTTAAAGCTTAAGTTATAACACATAGTGGGTTTCATCTTCTTTGTTGGCTAGGTTTAGTAATCTAGTACTGTTCACAACCAAGTATATATTTTTTGATATCTAAGAGTATATAAGACTACCACTAGTAGTTTCTTATATCAAGAACTTAAGACTAAAAAGTTAAGTTGATAGAACAATCTTAGATTGGATGATCATAAGAGAACTCAATAAAGTTCCTACTACAAACTTGTCTATCTTATATATACTAAGCTACTAGTTTATGCTACCATACTATTAACCTACCCTAAAGGCTATACTGTTATAATATACTTGAACACTAACATTTTTCTTTTTCTTTTATCTATTTTTCTTGATTTAATGTTTCTTTTCTTTTGATTTTCTTTTTCTTTTTCTTTTATTAACAATGAAGAGGCACATGACTGTAGTCACATGACATATCACATGATGTAAGGTCATAGGCCTAGACTGGGTGAGAATAGACTAGAAGGATGGTATCAAGGAACATGTTAACAGTACATCTATCTTATAGTGAACATATGGTATACTCATGGATAATACATGGATTTTAGGGTAGGATTAATTATTAGTAGCACAGACCATCTGTAACTTATATAAATAGAATAGCAATTCAGCAGAGACTCCTTGTCAAGTTCTCTTATGATCCCCACAATAATATCTGCCCTTGAGATTTATTGCTTGTGTCTTTATTAGTTTTGTGACTAGTGGTTGCCATAACATATATATTATCCATAAGATCAATATGTGTTAAATATGCTATGATAATATTATTTCTTTCAGAACATTCTACTACTTTCTATCATAACATATGATCATGTAGTTGTGTGACTGTAATAATTTTTGATAGTAATATATGACATCAAACCAAACCCTAATCCTAAGTTGAAAATAAAATAAAAATAAAAATAAAATAGTAAATAAGAAAACAAAATAAAATAAAATAGAGTTTACTGTTTGTAACTCTGACATATAATAAGTTCATGAATTTTAGTATAGCTTAGATATTTTACTAGTTTATGGTCATAATAGTCTTAAATTATTTGCTTCTAAAAAGTAGTTGAGTCTAGAACATATGCTTATTTCTTCCAAAAAATTACTTTTCTCTCTCTCTTCTATTCTTCTTCTTTACTTTCTGCCATCCTCTTCATGTCAGAATTGAAGGCAATGGACTTGGCTTCTATTTCATTTTCTTTTATTTTCCTTTCATTTTCTTTTATTTTCCTTTCATTTTCTTTTATTTTCCTTTTATTTTCTCTTTTATTTTTCTTTTACTTTTTATTCTTGAAAGAATACAAGACAAAGAAGACAAAAGTGTGACATCATCACATGTCACATAACACCATCACAGAAGTCACATGCTCATGTGATGGAGAGGAGGATGTGAAAGGTTCTAGAATAAGATGAAGTTATACTATATAGCAATGACATGTTAGCCTTATGGATGAAGCATAGTCTTTAGGGTAGATTAGAATTAACTTAACATGGGCCATCACCAAAAGGTATATAAAATAAACTAGATTGTAGTAGAAACTCTATCAAGTTCTCCTGTGTTACTCAATACATGAGTGGTCTTTTGTCCTAACCCTTAGGTCTAAGTTATAACACTTTACTTCTTTTTCTACATAATCTTTCATATCTTTGAGCTCTTTCTATCACTTATCTCTTTGATCCACTCTATACAGCTATATAGGCCTTATTTTAAAGATTGTCTACCTCTTGTTATCTAGTCTTCTCTGGTTGAAGTCAGGCTGTCTGAATAGAGTATGTACCTTCCTCATAGTAGACCTTAGTTTGTGAATCAGATTAAAGTCATAGTCTTGTATTCCTGAAAACCATTGAACTTGTCACTAGTTTGACTTTTGAGAATATTTGAGATTCTTATGGTCTGACTATAGTTTGAACTTGAAGTCTGCTAGGTAATATTACTATTGTTTGAACTCTATCATAATTGCTAGTAGTTCCTAGTCATAGATCTTAGAGTTTCTTTTGGTTTAATTTAAGGCTTAAAATATATAGGCAATTGGTTGCCAGAAGTCATTGTTTTGTTGTTAAGATAAGACTCCTCCAACTATATATCCTGAAGTATCAATCTCCATTTAAAACTTATAGCCATTATCCAGAACTGCTAGTACTAGGGCTGTTGTTAACAATCTCTTCAGCTTTCTAAATACCCCTTGTTTCTCTACTATCTACCTCCATTTCTTCTTTCCAGTCATTTCTATGAGTGGTTTGGCTATATAGGCAGATTGTTATGACTTAAAGCTCAAAGGGTTAAGCAATAAGACAACTCTTGTATTGAGTAACACAAGAGAACTCAATAGAGTTCCTACTACAAAGTAGTCTACCTTATATACCACTACTCATGGTCCGTGCTAACTACTGTGCACTCTACCCTAAATGATCATGAGTATAACATGAGGCCAGCATGTGTTGTCCATGCTGTATGACATCACTTTGTTCCAGAATCTTCTACTTCATTCTCCCAAGTCCTATGATCAGTCTTGTGACTATGCCATCAATTTGTGACTGATGTGACAGCGTGACTGGTAACCCCTAACCTGAGTTGTTCTAAAAATAGAAAATAGAAAATAAAAGAAAAAGAAAAATCAAATAAAAGAGAGAAAATAAAAATGAACAAAGTCCACCATCAATGATCTTGACACAGATCCTTTGATAGAATTTCTGTAAAAGTTGCAAAATCCTAAAAATTGTCAGACTTCTTACTTATCCTTAAATTCTGGCCATTCTGATATTTCTTTTATCTTAGTTGGGTTAACTTCAACACCACTTTTAGATATTATAACATCTGGATAGTCAATTTTTGTCTGATAGAATAAAATAAGAATATCATCCATATAGACTATAATCTGCTACAATTCAAAACTTATAGAGAATAGTATTTGTTCATGAAGTTCTCAATGTTTTCTTCTCTAAGAAATTTTTCTTCTAACTATTGGCTTTCCTCTTCCTAGAAGGGCAGGAAGATTCTGATGGCAGTATCAGCCCACTTCTGAGCTTAGTTATCCTTTCCTCTCTTGATCTTTTCTAATGTAAATTCAATTCTTTCCCAATTGTCATTAATTATCTTATTATTGAAGTATAGTATCATTTTCTTGTACTAGTTACTTACTTCAGTAGGGTTTCCTTCAGAATTCTTTTAGAGTTCTGTTTTTAACTGATTTCTTGGTTTTAGTTTCTTTTTCATAGCCTTGAATATTCCCTGTATACTTTCTACAATAGCTTCCTTCTAATCTTCATTTGAGGCTTTTCAGTAATTTATAATAGTCTATCTATACAATAGTATAAAGATAGTTGAGAGAAAGGCAATGATGACTTGAGTGGATATCATTTTGAAGAGCTAGAGATGTTGGCATATATAATGTCAGAGAAATTGAGTTAGTCTCAATCTTATATTATAAAGCTCTTATAAACCAGTGTTTGGAAAAGTAAGGTTTATTAATGACCAGACTGAGACTAAAGAAATATCCTTGTAGCACTATACTATCTACTAGACCCACATAATTCATGTTATTCTCTGTTGTGGCAACTACTTATCACAAAGACAAATGATTACACAAGCAGTAAATCTCTTAAGTTGGATATCAAGTAGAAAGTTCATAAGAGAGCTCGACAAGGAGTCTCTGCTAAATTAGTGTCCTATATATACTTTTACAAGTTGGTCCATGCTACTAATAATTAACCCTGCCCTCATGTTTGCCTCAAGGCCATCATGTTGTATACATATGCCCTAACATTATCTTCCAGATCCTTCTACTACATTCTGGGCCTATGACATCACATCATGTGACTATGGTGTCACATGCCTCTTCATCGTCCAAAAGAAAAGAAAAGAAAAAGAAAATCAATGTAAAATCAGAAAAATAAAATAAAATAAAATAAAAATTGTTAATGTTCAAGTATCCCATAACATCCTCCTCCTAAGGTCTTATTGTACAACTTCCCAGTGTTACACCAGAAAATGCTTTTTCATAAAAACACATACTCTCAGAAGGTTTTTGAGCATATAAAACCTCTTTAAAGGTATTAGTAAGAAGATCTTATACTCCTAGATAACACTTCAAGTCTCCTTAAGCAGACACCAACTTAAGAGATGGCATGATAACTATTAATCAAACCAGATCTCAGAAAGACAGAGTCTTTAGGAATAATAAATAGCACTTGCAAATAACTAGCTATGAAGCATGAGTACTTGTGAGAGTATTTTACATAGTTACAAACATTTAGACAGTTAGATAAGACAGAAACATGTTGGATTAGAAGCTAATGGAGTTCAGAATAGTTGTGCAAGTAAGAATAACCATAGAAATAGTAAAAGAGGAATGGAATAGGCACTTATGAGTAGAAAGTGATTGTCAGATTAATATTGGGTTGCAAATAAAGAAATAGCCATGTGTTTGCAAGATCTCAGAGAGCTTTCTTATAATTTTGATCTTTATTCTCTAGTTCTACTGATATTGTTTTCTTTAAATTCTTTAGTGTACAACATGTTCTCTCAAATTTCTCTATCAGTACAGGTCTTATTAGTATCTGATACTTCTTCTATCTCCTTCTTCAAATTTGGGGTAGAAATAGCTATAGTCTAAGTTCTGAAAATATCATCATTGTTACTACCATTTTTTGCTCTTAGACATTATTTTCTTTCTTTTCTCATAATCTCTTCTCTTCTCTCTTACTCTCTCTTCAGTATTGATCTAAGTTGGTGACACATTTATACAGTAGTAGTAGTAAAATTAAAAAGAGAATAGTGATAATAGTAGTAGAATTTAAAGATAGTGGACTTAATCTATTTTCATTTTCACTGTATTTCTACTTCCTTTTCTATTTATTTTCTTATTTTTGAGCTTAGGATTAGAGGTTAGTATGATGTTACAAGTTACAGTTACAAGTTCTACAATCATATTATCACAAACTTCATTCAGCTTGTATCTCTACAACAAGTGGACTAATTTTCACAAACTAAGTTGTGCTGGAAAGCCCCAAATGAGGGCTATCCACACATATGTGGGAGGTGCAAAAGCAACAACAAATGACTGAGATATCAGGCTATCAGTAGCTGTAAAAGCTTTGTCTGCTAATATCTCATGAATGGCTGAACAGATTCACACAATTAAACTTGTGTTGGAAAGTGCTCGATCAATATAGATATCAATGATAAATGATAAAAATTAATATTATTGAGTCTAAAGTCTAATTCTCAGACACAGAGATATATATACAAAAGAGTGATAGTCTGTGTACAAGCTGTTTTCATCATATGATCAAAACTCATATCTAATAGAGGATGTCATCTGTCATAGCAGCTGTCAGACTAATTTTAGAAGATATATATATCATATATCATTGGAAATAGTTTGATAAGCACTTTCCAATGCAAGTTTGTGTTGTGGCAACCACTTATCACAAAGACAAATGATCACACAGACAGTAAATCTCTTAGTGGGATATCAAGTGGGGAATTCACAAGAGAACTCAACAAGGAGTCTCTGCTAAATTAGAGCCCTATATATACTAAATATATCTGGTCCATGCTACAACCTCATGTCCGCCTCATTTCCTACTCAAGGCTACCATGTTGTATACATATACCCTAACGTCATCTTCTAGATCTTTCCACTATGTTCTAGGCTTATGATGTCACATCATGTGACATGTCATGTGACTGTGATGTCACTAAAAAGAAAAATAAAAAGAAATTCAAAGAAAAGAAATATAAAATCAAGAAAAATAGATAAAAGAGAAAGAAAAATGTTAATGTCAAAGCGTTCCATAACAGTTTGATCATGCAAATCCATCTAGTCATTCATAAGATATTAGCAAATCAAGCTTTTATAGTTACTGATAGCCTGATACCTTGGTTGTTTGTTGTCACTTTTGTATATCCCACTCATATTCACTGATGTCACTCCTAACCCTAGACTCTTCCTGATCCTTCTAGACTCTAAGTCTTTCCAGACTGCTCTAGACTACTCCAGGCCTATAACATCATGTCATGTGACTTCCTAGTCATGTGCATTATCTCTCTTGTTGTAGACTAATAATAATACTGCTACAATATCTTATTTCTAACCCTAACCCTACCTAAAGTCTGTCTGCACTTTTATCTTATAACAGAGATACAAGCTGAATAAAGTTTGTGATAAATTTAAAGATCTTAGAGTGGGTTAAAGAAAGAAAACCTTGTATTGGTTAATACAAGAGAACTCAATAGAGAACTCTGTACAGGATTATCTACTTTATATACTCTAGACTAGTAGTCCATCTTATGCTATCATTAACCTACTCTAAATAACTATGTATCTATTTTAAGATCAACATGTGTATAATATACTATATAATGTTATTTCTTCTAGAATCTTCTACCATCTTCTCTTATGACATGTGATTGTGTGACATTGTGACAGTTTGTGACTGCCACATGTGACATCTGCTAAACCCTAGCTCTAGATCCAAAAAAATAGAATAAATTGAAAAGAACATAAAAAACAAAGTCCAACTTCTGTAATTCTGACATCTTGGGCCTAAGTTATCTATAATGTACCAGTGAGCTTTGACATATTACAAACAGCTAAGCTTTCTCTGTTCTAGCTTATCTTAATACTATATGTACTCTCTATAAGGCAAACATGTCTCAGCTATACTAGTATGACATTATTTACTATGACCATGCATCAGATAGCTAGGCACAGCACACAAAAGTTAAAGCCAAGGTTAGTCTGTCTCACACTTTTCATCCTAGATCAAGTTCTGGATAAGTCTGCCTCTTCTGTACAATATTCATAGACTTCACTACTAAGTGTGATCTGTCTCTAACAAGAAGAATGGAACATGAATGCTGCCCATGGGAAGAATGGATTATATTGGCATTACATAAGCATGACCATTACCTTGGAATGAACACTTCTTCCAGAGTTTGAAACTTTTGTACTTTGACTCAGTTGTTTCTGTTAGGTCACCAGTTCTTGTATACAATGAAACTTGGGATTTCTCAGAGTTTCGAAGTTCTTCTGCACTTTTGCCCAGAGTCGCCCTGACAGAGGTTATCTTATCCAATGGAGAGGCTTACCTCATCATGATCCCCTTCTTTTGAAGTGAACAACCCCCTTTTCCAAAAAATGCTACGCAAGCTACCATTACCACGACATGACCGTCTCCTT
>Ga0157364_1008200_pt1 | contig 10821 bp, 2 predicted proteins | sample AttsexASBM2_FD_111476 | JGI IMG/M metagenome (GOLD analysis project Ga0157364, IMG submission 111476) | Fungus gardens microbial communities from leaf cutter ant in Ribeirão Preto, State of São Paulo, Brazil - Atta sexdens ASBM2 | ecosystem: Host-associated > Fungi > Mycelium > Unclassified ... | reverse complement strand
TTATATATTTTATATTTTTTTTGTTTTTTATATATTTATATTATTTATGAAATTTATTTATTAAATTTATATATATATATATATATATATATATATATATATATAATATACATATTATAATTATAACTTTAATAATATTGTAATTAATTTGAAATTTATTTTATTTTATTAATATACAATTTCACGAGAAGTCATTATTGGTTAATTTTCGACATGATTATTATTTATTTTAATTTAAATTATATTGTAATTAAAATTTTTAAAAAGTATAACCCTAAATTTTAAACAATACAACGGAATTTCCTTATTTTTTATTCACGTCTTTAAAAATGTTACAATTATTATTTATTACTAAAAATTATTTAATATCTAATATCTAATAATAAAAGCTAATTTTTTTCTTAATATTTTAATGAAGAAAAGTTTATTAATTGTTAGATTAGTCAACAAATGTACATGCCGTTAAATATAGAAACAGGGCTTTACTTGGATTAGTCAACAAATGTACATGCCGTTAAATGTAGAAATAGGACTTTACTTTTACATCCTATATGATAACATGTGCACTTTGATTACATCTCATTAGACCAGAGAAAATTACGTCATTATACACCGGAGACAATATGATGAATCAGAGATCATGTGACTATTTGATAACGATTGCAGGTCACAAATAATTTATTCTGAATAGTAGCTCAAGTAGAATAATTGTTAGAGATTGTCGACTTCCCTTATTTTTTTTTATTTATTCTTTAAGAAAGGATAACGAAATATTACGATAACAAAAATACCCGATAAATACACTTAAATTAACACCCAAATTAATCCGTTAAAAAATCCATTAATAAAATCGTAGTTACGTTTCTCTTATAACAAATGAAATACATTCATTGATTATTACTGAGGTAACATATAAGTTGCATTTTAAAATACTTTATGTTATATTATTAAACTTCATATATATATATATATATATATATATATATATATATATATATATATTTTAACAAACATATTATATGTCATAAAATTATAAACTATAAGTTTGTTAAAAAAAAAGCGATATTATTATTGAGACAATAAACATATCTAATAAATATGTATGCCTAATAAAAAAATTATATCCATTTAATTTGAATTGATATTAAAAGTATAAACCATCATTAATGTGTACAAAATTTTGCCCCAAAATTTTTTAATTAATCACAAGATAGTGATAAAAATCATTTGCTTCTAACAATATCAATTCAAGAAACTCGAAAGAATAGAAATGTGCAAAGATTTTATCTAAAATTCTTCGCACCATATGTCGCGAATATATAATTGTCATCGATGTGCAAAAAGTGAGAAGCAAAATGATTGCATTTACCTATATCAACTATCGAGTTTAAATATCCAAAGAAATGATTTATGTATAATCGACATAAAATTAATTATCTATGCAATGTAAATACCTGATGACAATCGTTTGCACTTTCGTTGTCTTGATAAGAACAAAGCAAGATGCGAGATGAAAACAACTTTGAGCGCGCAAATTGCCGGAGACGTGTTGGGAGAGGTTGATCGATATATTTCCAGCCAAAGTAACGATTCAAGATGCCTGCTTCATACATTCAATGTGCCACGTAACGAATCCGGCACTTTATGAGAGAAACTTAAAAATCCATGGTACATAGAAAAACTTAAGACTTAATTCTCCGTTCGGGTTTTTTTTGACCCAAGCGTTTTTAAAAAGTTCTCGTGGTATTGTACTATATTGTCAACAAAAAGATAAAGTTTTGAACATGATAAATGATATATGATATGAACATGGGTAGAGAATTAAGCAGTAAGGATATCAACGTATTGGATTCGCTACTGCTTATGTTATGATTTCTAGCGTAATCGGTCAATTCGCTTACTACTTAAATCTTACATCTTAAGTTTTTCTATTATGTGCCATGGAAAGTAAGATGATTGTTTGCAAAATTCACGACACAACAACGAAAATACGAACGATCAGAGAGCCGCGATTTCATGACCAGTGGTTCCGCGCGTTCCTGAAGTGAGCGCAATTCGAAAACTATCGAAAGATCGAAGGTTATCGACGCCATTGTGATTTTCGACATATCGAAGCGACAAAGTGGCGCTTGCGCAAGTGAATTCTCGTCGTCTGTCGTCTACTAAGCTAAGAATTGGCGGGTAAACGTCGGGTGAGACCAGGTGTAACACTCGTGTAAATAATTGTATAAATTATACAAGATTGTACATATACTGTGTGTTGCATGCAGAAATTGTTGAATAAAGTTTCGAAAGTTGTGATTCGAAGGCATTTACGCGCTAATGATACCTGTGATAATGAAACGGAATTTTTGTTGAATTGCGATAGAAAAGAACATGTAAGAAAGGTTAGATTATTTTTTATTGTATAAATATATATGAGTATTTAAATACTTTAGTTATAATAAATACGTTAGTTAATAAAGTTTGTGGGTAAATCCCTTTTCAACTTATAATCCGGCGCACACATAAAGAAAAATTTTTATTCTGTGCGATTTAATATTAAACAGCTATAATCAATTCAGACAGTTAATTGGTGATTAAGTGAATTAACTCCATTTGACCTTACTTTATTTTTTGACATCTCTATCTAAGCACCTAAAAATGTCTTTAATTTCAATATAAACAAATGTCTTTAATTTCAATATAAACAACTGAAATAAAAATATAAATATAATTAAATTAAATATAAGTGTATCTTTATTTCTTTTAATTCATCTTTTTTTTGTAGAACTTGAAACATGGAGCATGACGATAGTGATTGTGATCTAGACATCCTGAATAATCTCATATCAAACGACATCGAAGAAACTAAGTCTAAGCAGGTTGAAGAAATTAAACTGCCTGAAATTAAACAGCCTGATCTACCAAAGCCAAGTAAGACTCTAACAGAATTGCAGTTCAGTTTTTTAGATTCTGCATCTAGTAACGTAAGTAATGAAAATAAACCACTTGATAAGAAAGTTAGTGAGATTTATGATGACAAGCTTGATTCTTCTGACGATGAAGATAGACGTTATTTTGAGGAGCAAAAGTATTCTAATTACGGACGAGAGTTAAAACATTTGTTAAAAGAATGCTCTTCATTAAAGATTGAGCAACCTGTAAAATTACAGAATGCGAAGATAGTTGATTTTAATAATAAGAGTAAAACATTTGATTTCAATAATGCCATAAAAGGTAATAATAATAATAATAATAATACAGCAAAAGATGTCTATAGTGATCCCTTCTTTGGAATAAGAATAGTTAGTCCCCTTGTATCCTCTGCTGAAATGAAAGAACGTATGAAAGACAAAATATCTGTAACGATATCAAAAGTAAAGAACCACATTATTTCTGATAATGTACATAATGACTGGGTAATTGCCGGTGTGTTAATCAACAAATCAACCACGAAAACCTCGCAAAAAGGAACCTCTTACTGTATCTGGAAAATAAGTGATTTGTCCGATGACCTAAAGACTGTGTCAATTTTTTTATTCAGTAATGCCTATAAACAACTATGGAAAACCATCGTTGGCAGTGTGATAGGTATTCTCAATCCAAACGTGCTCGAGAGTAAAGATAATATCGATCAAGCGACGCTATCGATCGACAATCCTCAGAAGATGATGATTCTTGGCAGGTCTAAGGATATGGGCAAATGCAAGTCGATCAAAAAGAATGGAGATCCGTGTACCACAATTATAAATACAAGTCGATGCGAGTATTGCGTCTATCATGTTAAACAGGAGTATAAGAAGTGTACGCGACGCGCAGAAATACAGTCAAGCAATACCAGTTATGGATTCACTGGAGACGCAATAAAACGCATGAATAGGCAGACCGTTATGCGAAAGCCTTACAACGGATTATCATCGTTCGTACCAGTATTAGCCAAACGCAACGAGAAATTGTATGAAAAGGACCGTGCGCGTTTGGAATTATTATCCGAGACTACTTCAGATAATAGTATTAAGAAAATGAAAAACGATATAGACCATAAGGCGAGCAATACGGATACTAAAAAGAAAGGGATAGCTATTGAGCTGACTGGCAAACAAGTGAGAAAAGATTTTGAACGACTGAACAAACTAAGGAACTGGCAGCCCTCAAAGCAGATAATGATACAATCAACGCCTAATGGGTCAATTCTGTGTTCCAGTCCAATGCAATTGAAAGAAAGCAACCCGAGTAAATCTACAGATAATCTACAGAGCAATCGTATAGATAAGATCGGTTTGGCTTCTCTTACTTTACGCCCGCGATTAGGAACGGGATGTAATCAAAATACAATAGATTTCTCTGAACCAATTACCAAGCAACAGATTCATAACGCCAAGATGAATGCGATCAAGTGGGTGCAAGAGCACGGAAAGATCAAAGCGGCGGACCCTAATCAAGTCCGCGCGAGTATCAGAGAAAAACTAGAGAAGAACGCGAAGCGTCAGAGGGAAAATGATGAGAAGGAAGAGCGGAATGCAAAAAAAGCGAACATAAACGATAAATTCAAAGAAATGCTAGAAGCAAAATCTTCGCACGCAGACTTGATCGAGAAGTCATATGACGAAGAGAAGGAGAAATACTTTAACAAGCTAGAAGCCAAGGAGAGAATGGAGGAAAAGATGATGAGTACTTTCAAGCTCAATTGCAAAGCGGTGAAGTGTATGCTATGCAAGTACACAGCGTTCTCAGCGTCGGACATGTGTAAGGAGCAACGACACCCGTTGCGCGTGATGGACGCTGTTAAGAGATTCTTCAAGTGCGCTGATTGTGGCAACCGGACTGTCAGCCTGAATCGTATGCCGTCGCACAGCTGTGGTAAGTGCAGCAGCTCGAATTGGATCAGAGCAGCTATGATGGATGAGAAGAAGACTGCTATCGTCGCAGAGACTTTATCCATTCGCGGCGCCGAAGAAAAGTTCCTGGGCTCTGTAGTGAAAGATGCCAATCTCAATCTTCTAGTTCCGAATGAAGATTAATGTCAATCTGATTGCTCACAATATATATATTTTTTAAATAAGTATTATAAATATTTATAGAGAAAATTAATGAAATGATTGGAATGCAAACACGTAATACGTGTTTTAGGCACGTGTAAAGATAAGGTATTTGTATACAAAATAAATGTAGGTTGCTGAAATGTGCGATACTGTTACCTGTATGTATTAATTTAATTAGTATTATTGTTAATATTTGCTGTGATAAAGATAAAAATGCAAGAATTAGTAGAATTTGCCATCTAAAGTAATATTTGTATTTTTTTATCATCAATTAAAAATAAGAGACGTAAATTTTACTAATCGTGACTGATACTTACTCCTATATTTTATATCTTAGAATCTACAAATGCAAAACGTTTGATATCCTTTTGTTTATTGTCAGTATTATCAGTTTTCTTTTCTTCTTTTTTTTTTCATTTTATGAAATGTACAAATATAAAGAAATCCTAAAAGTGTATCTCTTGCATATTTCCGAAATGAAATACATTGAATTCTCTCTGTCCGAAATGTACACAGCGAGCAGAAACGTTTTGATACAGCCAGGTACAACAATTGTATAAAAATCACTACGTCGTCTTGACTACGTTTATCTAAATTACGGTTGTTTGAGATTTACGTTTAGGCTGAGGTAAATCATTATACTGTTTTCCTATCCGGTAGAGCCATTTTGTACCTTTCTCGTGGCGAGAAAACTATGGTTCTTTTCCTTCTTATAAACGGGATACGAACGGTCTAAGTAAAGGTGGACATCAATAAGTTTCTAAATATGAAGAACTGTGATTGGATCCGAAAGTATTGCGCTGACATAAACCATTATAAATCAACGTTAAATGCTTGATTACATAAAAAATGCAATAATTGAGAGCAATTGATGCATACAATTTTCCGCGAGGTATTATGCCAGTATAACAATTCCGGACTCTAATCATCTGTTTATATGAGAAACATAGATTGTATTTTTTCACTCATGTACTGTTTAATATCCTATGGTTGTCCAGTTCTAGTCGGCATTTTATATTACGATGACACGTTACTCTCTTTCTTTTATATAAAATTTCGAGAGTAAAATATGCGTGAGAAAAGGAAGATTGGAAATAATGTTATTCGACAAATTTCCAAGTATTGACATGAGATACTAATTATTATTCCAAAAAATTGTATCTCTTGAATACACTATGATAACACCGATTTATCGTAGCTCTCACGTACTTTGTACATACATATATAATTTATTTTTTGAAAAAATATTAATCATTAAAGAGAATCATGTGCAAAAAAATATATATATATGTATGTGGGAGAGAACTATAAATTGATAGTTATATTAATCAATAAATTATATACTGTGTTGTAAAAAGATTACGTTATTTTTCGAAAAATTTATTTTTGCCATTTTTTTCGAATTAACACATGGATATATATATAGAATATTTTTGTATCTCATTATTTCAATCTTCCTCTTTGTCACCTGACAAAGCATAAATCTCATACAAAATGAGCAGCAGTACCATCAAAAATTTCTTTCCCAATCCTTAGCTATGATCCATGTATACTTGTAATCCAGCAAAAACAGATTTCATTTTAGAACAGCACGTGTGATACACATATACGAAAACGTGAAGCATTACAATAAAATTGTACTCTGAAAAATATTAGCCAGGATAAAATTTTCAACGATTACGCTCTCGTGTTGCCTTCCTTCGGATACAAAATGTAATGACTAATGAGATATTAAGGAAACAATTTCGATTAAAAGACACATTTCACTGGCAAAATGTGGAAGTAAAATAATCAATGACGAACATATTAATAGATTATACATTATATAACTATGCTTGTAGAGATCATAGGCAAGCCATAATCTAAGTACGTCATCGATCCGGTTATTAAAGCAACTCGCGTGGACGATATTTCCATGTACCTTTACCTTTACCTTAAAACAAAGATTACAAGGCTTTCCCTATTCTCTTCCTTTCTTTCATTCTTTCTCTCTTCCTCTCATTCTTTCTCTTTCTCTCTCACTTTCATGCATTGATATTTATTGATTTCTTAATTTATCTATCTTGCGTACTTAAATGGATGTTCCGCTAAGCAGAAACGTAGTCGCACCGATGTATAGAAATAAATAACTATCTAGACTCCTATAATGAGAAGATGTTTACATATAAAAATTTGAAGAAACGTTAAGCCGGTAATTAACATCTGGGTATCTTGAGAGACAATACACAGATATACAAATACTTCGAACCATCACGTTCTGGAATTCGTTGTGCACATATCGCAAAATCGGATCTTTCTCGTACGTTCCACTTTGATGAAGTTCTCTTGTGCGCCTGTTTTTGTCTCTGCAAGGTGTACAACAATATCGCAAATAATGTAGATACATTATTAAATAACGATACATCGTTTTCGTCGAGTAAATCTCACAACATTCGAGACTCTTTGAGAAATTCTTCGCTCTCTATACAGTATTCTTTCATAAAGGATACTTCACCAAAATTGCACGTTACATTCTTTTCACATTTATACATACATAGCGTCATTTATTACAGAGGCATCATACGAATAAGCAAATTAAATTAACAATGTTAAAATAAATTTCGTAATATATCTTCAGTAACTGTTTAAATATTGCGGGGAATATCTTTCTCTTCACTGAGGTGCACCACTATAACAATGAAAAATTACTTCGATACTTTTGCGAAGCGTTTCTTATGTACAATTGTGTGAATGTACAAAAATCTAAGAGCCAAGAGCCAGCAACGGAGCAATGTAGAATTGCGAGGAATTATCTGTCCTTACGTTTACAAGTGTGTATCACTGCATAAGACGGAAATACTTCATTTACTCCGTGGATCGTGTACGCGACCTCAACTTATGTCTAAGGCAACTGTGCCGTTTTTAAAAATTGACATCTATTTACAGAACTCTTCTCCGTATGAATTTTGCAAATATCGGTGTAGAATGCACGATACGCAATTGTATGTTCATAATAATCAGTTTATTACAGCTCTTTCATGATTGTGTCTGAACAAAATAACGCTATAGCCACTCTTGTAGCTCAAACACTCATTTCTCGTAAAATTTATGATAAGATGACAAACATCAATTTAATATAAAATTACAATCGAACCACCATACACTGTACATTTGTATTCGGAACTGTAGAGCGCGTAGTTTATTTAAAGGAATCCCTGTGAATAATTAAAGACCATAAATTGTAATATAAGGTGGTGAATGTATGAGAATAGGCAGGTATCAAGCTGGCTTAATTAAGTGTCACAGTCTTCGAATCGCCTTTTCTTTTATAGACATGGATTATATCAGCCGCGCCATATTCGCTGGTACTCTTCTCTTTCGTGTATCAATTACAAACTGCTTCATGTTTGGTAAATTCTAGACAATAATTTTATGACGATATCGTACGTGCTGTATTGTAAATTTTGAAACATATTTTCTTTACGCTTCTTTCTTGGGGCATCATGAGAAAGAACATACTCAAGTCCCTGCTTTCTCCGAAGCTAAGAGAACCAAATGTCGATTGAGTCATGGACTTAGTAGTCGTCCAAATCAAAACCATCAGTCTCGATGTCGTCCAGCTGCATACTTTGAAAGTCCACTTTGTACCGCAAGATACCTGTAAGATATACATTTAAAGATACATGCAAGAGAGTGAATCATTAAAAAATTTCTGCTAAAAAATAAAATATTTTTATATGAAAATAAAATTATCAAATATTTATGTGAAAAACCAATTATAAATAGAGCAATATGTAATGGTATATAAGCAAATATACATATAATAATAAAAACTGCACAATTACAATTAGCATTAATTGATAATACGCTATGTACAATTGGTCCCAAAAAGATTGCAACACTTTTTTTCGATGGATTTCGGAATGCAATTTATTTATCGAGCAATTGGTTCTTATTCATGAATTCATAAATAAAAAGCTTTGGTTCAAATACCAAAGCTCGATGAGTAAGCTGACATTCCGAAAAAAGTATTGCAACCTTTCTGTGACCGGCTGTATGTGCTAAATTATATAAATTTAAATAAAATTTGTATTTTAGGACAACGCTTTCCTATACAGGAGAAATATATTTTTATATATTGTACTTTATAATACATATATAGTAAAACATCATAATTTATAGAACACACAAAACTTAAATAAAGCATTTTGAAAAAAAACTATTGTACAAAGAAAGCAGTGTCCAAAAGAAACATATGATATTAGTTGAACATTAATTTTGAAATGATATAAGACAACACAAATTAATATTATATATTTTAGTGATTAGGAGAGACGACGATGTACAATAAAATAATAAAATCTGTAAACTTATATTAATATATTTAAAATAAATTAATATTTATATAAATATTTGAGATACGCGCGTTACTATATAACAAAAATTATAACTGTAAAGAATTAATAAAATAAGAAATGCAAATACATATGTATAAAAGTACATCAATTATAATATTGAGATGTAAATTATGATTAAATGATTAAATCGATTTTTATTCTTTGTTATTAATTAATAAAAAACATGTACTGTACCTTTCCCAATATGCAAGCTAATAAAAATAAGATACTGATTAGCATTTGAAAAATATCAACTATATTTTAACTATTTTAAGCAGTTGCTATGTGAAAGCGTAAATACTCATCATAAATATCATAATTGCACGATACTTGTGTTCATTATCAGAGATAACACTTCTCATAGCATTTTTCATAACTTTCAGATTAACATCTAATTTTCGATATTACCTCTCTCTTATAAATTATAAAATATATATTATCTGTGATGATGAACTTAATGTTGCTTATTATTTAACATGCATTGGAATATATTACATCATTTTTTATTTTTCATTATAAGCATGGGCAAAGGGTATAATAAAAGAAATATATTGAAAGCTAATAAACTTTAAGATATAGCGTGTAATAATGTATGATCTTGTTGATTACTTTCCTGCTTCTTGTATGACAATAAAAATTTTATGATGAAAATGTTTTAATATTTGTGAAACTGACACAATATATGTCGAAAGACATCTAAATAAAAAGTTAAGATAATTACATTAATAATATTTTTGCATGTGTGTGTTAAATATAAATTATTTTTAAATGTAAACTACAATTTTTATTTTCTTGATAAAATAAATCAATTTTGTTATATACAAAATGAGATCATTTAACTGAAGCAGAATCCAAATTATAAATTTTTCTTTCTTGAAATATATATTATAGAAATTAAAGTATACAATTATATTAAAGGAATGTACATGCGCTTACTACGATATCTAATATCAATGAAGATTATCAGTATATAGTCTAATCTATACGACGTCTATAGCATAATAATATAAAATAAATTCAATAAAATGTATGTATAAATACTGTACACAAAATAATAATTGATGACAAATAAAAATTATGTTAAATATATGCAATACAAAATTCTATTTTTAAAAAAATAGAATAAAAATATCATAAAAGTTATCATGCATACATATTTTGTATATACAAAACATATTTTGTACTATAATTGTAGAACAAAAAAAAATAGATTTAGTAAATTGAAAAAAAAATTGCGTATTTCCATTCAGCAAAATTTTTATAATTTATATGTGTGAATAATAATGCATTGAATCAAAAATTATCAAACAGTGTGTACGTGAAACATGTTTAAAAATTAATTTTGATCAATAAAATAAATATCATTAGATGAGACATAGACATAAGTAGTTATATTCTTAGTAATGATAATAAAACTTGTC
>Ga0157364_1008199_pt1 | contig 10821 bp, 14 predicted proteins | sample AttsexASBM2_FD_111476 | JGI IMG/M metagenome (GOLD analysis project Ga0157364, IMG submission 111476) | Fungus gardens microbial communities from leaf cutter ant in Ribeirão Preto, State of São Paulo, Brazil - Atta sexdens ASBM2 | ecosystem: Host-associated > Fungi > Mycelium > Unclassified ... | reverse complement strand
GGGGTCAGGTTAGTTCGATAATGGAGTGACCCCCATATGTCCCTTACCGATGCGAAAATCCGCACTATTAAACCTTCTGATAAACCCTTTAAAGTCTCCGATTTTACGGTCTATATCTTCTTGTCAAACTGGGCGGCTCACGTCACAGTTATCTCAAGTACCGTATCAATAGCAAAGAATCCCGCCTCGGTTTAGGTGCTTATCCTGATGTTTCTCTGGCCGACGCCCGGCAGCAGCGTGACGATATGCGTGAATTTCTGGCGCAAAATATCAATCCGGTACAGCGGCGAAATGCAGAAAGAGCCGCCCGTACCCGTGACAAGTCCTTTAAAGCCGTGGCCCTGAGTTGGCACAGGAGCAACAGGATATGGTCAGAGAACCACGCCGCCCGTCTGCTTGCCAGTATGAACAATCATATTTTCCCCGTTATCGGGCATCTGCCCGTTACAGAGCTGAAACCCCGTCACTTTATCAGCCTGCTGAGAGGCATTGAGCAGAAAGGTCTGCTGGAAGTGGCGGCGCGCACCCGCCAGCATCTGTGCAATATCATGCGTCACGCCGTACACCTCGAGCTGACTGAAAATAATCCGGCGGCGAATCTGGCTGGCATCACAGCACCACCGCGTAAACGTCACTACCCTGCGCTGCCGCTGGAGCAGTTGCCAGAACTGCTGTGGCGTATCTGCGGCTATCATCAGGGGCGGGAACTGACTAGGCAGGCTGTATTACTCACCCTGCACCTGTTTATCCGCTCCAGCGAACTGCGTTTCTCACGCTGGACGGAGATCGATTTCAAAAACCCAATCTGGACCATTCCCGCCAGCCGTAAAGAGATATCCGGCGTGCGCTATTCCGGGCGCGGCGCGAAAATGCGTTCACCTCATATTGTTCCCCTCTCGCATCAGGCGGTGACCATTCTGAAGCAGATAAAGGCGATAGCCGGTGACAATGAATTAGTGCTGCCTGGTAATCGCAATCCCTGCTAACCGATGTGCGAAAACACGATCAATAAGGCGCTGCGCGCAATGGGCTATGACACCAGAAATGAAATCTGCGGCCACGGATTCAGGGCAATGGCCTGCAGTGCTCTGCTGGAATCGGGCTTGTGGTCACAGGATGCTATTGAGCGGCAGATGAGTCATCAGGAACGCAACAGCGTACGGGCGGCTTACACGCATAAAGCGATGTTCCTGGATGCCCGGAAAGCGATGATGCAGTGGTGGTAGGATTATCTGGATATAAACCGCGAAGAGTATGTGGCACCGTATGTTTATGCACGGCAGTTCAGACGTTCTGCAGACGCCGGAACGGCTGTGTGAAAAAACGCCGTTCCCGGAACAGTAGCTGACGCGCCACACTGCGGCTTGTCTGCTGCCGGTCCCGCATATAACGAGTTTTGTACGGGACCAGCAGCCCTATATACAGGGCCTATCGTCATCCCATGCCTGCACAATCCCATGGGTCACAACGCCGAGGATATACACATCTTCGAGCAGTTCTCCATCAAGGATAAACCCGTCATCCGTGATAATCCGCTGCGGATTTAGCACCACGCGCGCCCAGTCGCACATCCCCGCCATGCTGACCAGCACCCTGTCGCCGTCGCGCGGCATGCGGGTTTTATCCAGAATACACTGCTGACCGTTGCACTCGCTGACCTCACCGCACGGAAGTAACGCTTCCAGATTCTGATGCAGAAACGCCACTTCGCGACCGGCAGGTCGGACAGACGTGTCGTATATGCCGGTGATAACATATCCCGTTTCATCGCCCAGCTTTTTTGAATGCCCTGGCCTGCGAACCATAATTTTCCCTTCCCGCTTTTATTCAGGCCGTCAATCACGCGCATCAGCGCCTCGCTGTTGGCCTGTGATTTACATTCATCGAACAGATTCAGCTGCGCCACGCCCAGCGAATAGAAGTCGCCGAGCATCACACCCGCTTTCATATAGCTATGCCCGTCTATCCATATGCGATCCAGCGACGCCATCGCCAGCCGGATAATATCTCGCGTGTCATTTGACGGTGTCTGCAGTTTTCCCCCGGCCTGATTGCCGTAAAATGTTTCATCCACGGCGTGCGGGCTGGTGCGCAGGAATACCGCGACCTGGCGGCAGTACTGTTTTTCGTCGCGCAGCTTTTCTGCAGCCCGTTCGGCATAAGCGCAGACGGCCTGCCTCATATCTTCATACTCACTAATCCGCCCGCCGAAGGAACGCGAGCAGACAATCTGCTGTTTCACCGGGGCGAACTCTTCCAGTTCGAGACATTGTCACCGCGCAGTTCGCGCACGGTGCGCTCCAGCACCACATTAAAGTTTTTGCGGATAAACCAGGTGGAACACTCAGCCAGATGAGCCGCGGTTTCAATGCCCATCAGGTTGAGTTTTTTGCTGATACGGCGACCTACGCCCCACACCTCAGCAACAGGCACCAGTTCCAGCAGCTTACGCTGTCGATCAGCACCAGAGAGATCAACAACACCGCCGATCTTCTTCCATGTCTTGGCAGCATGATTGGCCAGTTTTGCCAGCGTCTTGGTTGGCGCAATGCCCACCCCAACGGTCAGATGAGTTTCCTGCCGCACCCGCGCTCTAACCTGCCGTCCGAACGTATCGAGTGAGATACAGTTGCTGACGCCTGTCAGATTTATAAATGCTTCGTCAATCGAATAGATTTCAACGGCTGGCGCCATCTCTTCGAGCGTGGTCATCACCCGGTTGCTCATGTCGGCATACAGCGCATAATTGCTGATGAACACCTGCACATTGTATCGCCGCAGGTCATCCTTCATTTTGAAGTATGGCTCACCCATTTTAATGCCGAGCCTCTTTACTTCAGCGCTGCGTGCGATAACACATCCGTCGTTGTTGCTGAGCACGACTACAGGCAAGCCTTGCAGATCAGGCCGGAAAACCGTCTCGCAGGACGCATAGAAGGAATTGACGTCCACCAGGGCAAACATCGTCTAGCCCATCGATTTAATCGTGAAGGTCACCACACCAAATATCTGAAGCTCTTCTTCACTCGCGAGGCTGATGGGTCTGAATGCGTCATTCATTGGCAGTAGCTGTACTGCGGGCGTGAGAGACAGTCGTTTTACAGTGAACTCCCCTGCTATCGCGGCACAACGATATCGCCGTGCTTCGCCGTGATCGAACTGTCCACAACCAGCATACCGCCATCACTGATCCCCGCACCGCTCATTGACTCGCCACTCACTTTCACGAAGTAGGTTGCACTCGGGCGACGGATAATCAGCTCGTTTAAGTCAATGCGTTGCTCGACGTAGTCCTGCGCGGGGCTGGGAAAACCGCATGGAACCCGTTCGATGAAAAGCGGTAGTGGCATGAGTACGCGGATTTCTGCTGGCTTGAGGAACTGCATGGGATGTACCTTGCTTTATACTGTATATAATCACAGCATTATTGATTGGTACTAATGATCAACTGGCCTTTGGTACGGTTGTATCTATACGGTTAAGTGATGGGGGAATTTAGTTTGTTCTCAGGGGTCTCAAGCTCGCGTAATGAAAACCCGCTTTAGTTGAATGACTGTAGCTGTCCTGCGCTCATTATGGATTTCCCAAGAGACATTGGTAGCAAATTTAAAACAGGCTTTTCAGGCGCTGTTTCTGAGCAGCAGCATTAGAATACTACGCCAGATCACTCCATCAGATGAGGGCTGGCAAAACGGTATCGCGTGTGCGGGCCTGAACAAACCGGATAGTCGGCTATAGCGAGGAGAGGACATCGACATAACAGGAACACAGGAAAGCGAAACGTTCATTTTATTGGGATATTTACAATGTATTTAAACAGTTTCTAAAGAAAACCTGAAGGATTACGATAAGGAAAAATTAAACTTCAGAGACTTAAAAATAGGTAACAATCTGACCGAGTCTGTTAAACGGGTGTTAGAAGAAAGGATGAAAAGACCCTTATGGGGTTTCACAATCTTGTCTTGGCTCTGGTTTAATTGGCCTAACTTAGCAATGGTCTTTATGAGTGATGCCCCTGTAAAGTTCAGAATTGATTACATTCTTTCCCAGGACAATTTCTATCTTCACTTCATTGCTGCACCTGTCATTGCCGGGGGACTTTTAGCTTCCGTTACTCCTTACGCACACTGGCTGTTATCTAAGGCTCATAAGTGGACAGAAGATAGGCAAAGGGATAATATATTCTTGGTTAAATCAGAAGATCTTAAAGATGCAATAAAACTATCAAAATTAAGAGTCCAATCAGATAGAGCTGTAGAGACTGAAAACGCTAAAATTGATGCAGATATTAGCGCAGAGATTTAGCGTGGAAAATGTGATGCATTGGTTACAGAAGAGCTTGAAGCTTCCAAACAATCTTTATTAACAGAGTTGGAAAATTTAAAACAATCAACTTCATTGCATAAAACAGAGAAAGAAAGAATTCAGGACCTTATCGTTGAATCATTATCGGTGATGGAAAGATTTTTCAAGATTGATGATAGTAGTTCTATTCAAAAGCTAAAGAATGAGGTAAGAAACCTTTATTCCAATAGCGAAATAGAGGCATCTACAATTAGAAATTCAATAAAATATGGACAAGAACTAACTGAAAAACAAGCGATGACAGTCAGCTCGGGTCGGAGCTAATACATTTCATGCCAAGCGTTGAACAATTGCTGCTGAAAGTTGGCGTGGAATCCGATTACTATCGGTCAATGTTTCTGGCTGAGTTTCCGCAAGTATATAAAAGCCCCGTTATTGGGGCTGTTCTTGCGCGGGCAATTGTGGAGGTAGAAACGGCGGTTGGACCACTGGGTGATGATCTGCTGGTGTCGTTGATGGTGCTGTGTTCTTTGGGTTAGCTTTCATCATCTCACGGTAATTATCAATAACAGGTACTTCTCCCGTGGCAACGTCCACAAATGACTTCCCTACCGCCTCATAATATCTTGCACGTTCATCTTTATCCAAAAATAAGGAGTAAACCCCACCAAAAATAACAATAACAAATAAGGTAGATGCAACGCCTTTCACAGCATCAAGTGCAAAATTACCCAGCTTTGTTGCAAACGTTTGATCCTTTTTAACCGTTTGCATTACACGTTCAATGAAGTCTTGCCGCGCCTTTTCCTTAGTCTCTTCTTTTAATTCAATTATTAAGTCATCACCAATTTGCAACGCCCTATTTTTATAGCTTGCGAGAATTCCTGGTCCATTAAGCACAGCATCATGATAACTTTTAAGGGCAGCATCTATTTCTGTCTGCGACTTGCCTGCATTAGCTAAAGATTCGGCTATCTCATTCTTGTCAGCTTTGTAAATCGCATAAGCCATCAATTCAAGGGGCTGGTTTTTGTCATTAACTAAGGCTGAAAATACATATTTTGGTCTAAGTGCCACTTCCCTTTACTCCCTGCACATTCGTTATTTCTGATTTTTAGATCTCAAGTACGCCTTTTTAAAAAGGTCTGCTGTGTCAGAGACTTCATTCGGTTTAAAATATCTTCTGATTCTGCTTAAAAGTCCGTTGGCACTCTTATATGAGGCTTCAATTCCGCTACGGGACACATCACCTGTTACACGTAGTACAGAGTTTTTTGAAAGCTGAGCCGTAATCACATTATCAGAAGTAGTAAAATCACTGACATTAAAGACAGTTCCACCTACTTCAATGGTCGCATCGGCCTGTGCTTCTGCGCGATTGCCTGTTACCCATTTTTTCGCAGCTACTCGGTCGGCGGCGATACTGAGAACAGAATCATTCTCATGAATCCGACGGATAACTTTGCTTTTATCAGTCATATATCCACCCTATTTATATTGTTTTATCGCGCCATGCTAGAACCTGCATGCCGTTTTCATTTAGAGCATTAAGCACCATAAGTGCAGCGCCATTGGGGTTTTTTTCATCTCTCTCCCATTTTGATATGGTAACAGTCGAAAGATTCAAAAACTCAGCAAGCATTGCTTGGCTCAGTTGGTGCCGTTCGCGCAGCTTTTTGATCTGCTGCCCGCTCATACCTTGTATTGCAGCCAATCGCGCCCGAAATTCGCTAAGAGATGGACGCGGACTTGCATCGGACATAACTAATCCTCCAGTAATACCTGTAACTATAGTACAAGGTATTAGCGAAGGCGGCAATAATCGCATTGATATCTGTAATGAAATCATCAGAAGCAGTTCCGCTCACATGTTATTGCTCATGAGGTGACCAGCTCCGCGTTGATTAATAAATTGCGAGGGCAGCAATGTCCGCAGATCGCTCAATGCAGCCCCTCAACGCTAGGCCAGCTCCGTGCCAAAAGCGGATTTTGCTGTCATCGTAATATCTTAATTTATGAGGAGCAGTTCACTCCGCTAGCATTACACAATATTCTTGCTGGCCCTCCCATCATCCACGATAATAGCTATCAGTGAGTTAACGTAAAATGAAAGGACATCGGAAATGCTCGAAGCTGAATTTCGGGAGTGGCTGGAGACCAGGGGCGCTAAAACACAAGCGGGCCTCAACTCTCGTGTTTATGCGGTCAAAACTATCGAAAAAAATCTCGCTGCGTTGGGTTCTCCTCATGCAGATCTGGATGCTGCCTACAAGGCGGATGGATTTGCGCAATTGCGGCAACGGATCAAACAGATTCGCCGCGATGCCAAAGACAACGGCGACGACTATCGACTGCTGATGCCCGACTCAAAACAGCCGCTTAACCGACTGTCCAGCTGGAATAGCTGGCTCGGGCAATATGGCCGCTTCCTTGGCGGCGATGACTCCCAGGCCGACGAGATCCGGGATTATGTCCTTGAAAACTACATCACCCCGGCCCGAGAACGCGGAGATTCCAGTGTGACCGTGGTAGCTGGCCCTCTGAACACTGAAATGGGTCTCAACATGGCATGGCCAAACATATGCCAGGCCCTTGATGGAAAAAAATTTCAAGATCTGGCTGACGTTCCTCCTCCGCTAACGGAAGGGCCTAAAAAGAGCACAACCCGAAAATACACGTTCATCCTTACGGAAGGAGAAGACTCGTTGGCCCAGACTAAACCAATTCCTACTAACCTTATTTTATACGGCCCTCCCGGTACCGGTAAAACCTATCACACAGCGAGGGAAGCTGTAGCGCTCTGCGATGGAGAAGATGCCTGTCAGGAATTAGAGGATGACCGAGCAGCCCTGATGGCGCGTTATAACGAACTTGTGGCAGAAAAGAGGATATCTTTCGTCACCTTCCATCAGAGCTATGACTATGAAACCTTCGTTGAGGGCCTTCGTCCAGAAACTGGTGAAGATGGGTCTTCGTCGGCAGGATTCAGACTCGCGCCCATACCGGGGCTCTTCAGGGAAATCTGCGCGCTTGCCGATCAGGCCAGAACTCAGCCCCATGTACAGACTGATGCCTCAGCATTCCAGCTGTCCCAAAGACGCTTCTGGAAAATGGGGCAAGGGGCTATCGGCACAGAAGACGACGTCTATGAAGAGGCGCGGGCCAACGGCTATATCGCTCTGGGCTGGGGTGGTAGCATCGACTGGAGCGCTGATAAATTTTCATCGTTCAACGCGATTCATGATGAATGGATCAAGCAAAATCCAGGGAACCAGACACCAAGCAACTGGACGCAAACCTATCCGTTTCGTTGTGAAATGAAACCAGGTGATATCGTGATTGTCCCTTACGGAAACACGGCGTTCCGCGCAATCGCTGAAATCACGGGCGATTACTATTTCGTTCCTGAAGCCGAAGGTTACTATGCCCACCGCCGCCCTGTGCGCTGGCTACTGACTCTCGATGAACCACTCCCGCTCGATACCATCGTTGATGGTAATTTCACGATGCGGACGCTCTATTCACTCCCTAATAATCGTGTGAATCTCCCGGCACTGCGCAGGCTGCTATCGAGTACAGAAAACCAGGGTAACGATCCCGATGTTGAAGGGCAGCCAGAGCAGTTTGTTCTCATTATTGATGAGATCAACCGGGCAAATATCTCAAAAGTGTTCGGTGAGCTGATTACGTTAATCGAGCCGGATAAACGCCTGGGGATGCCTGATGCGCTCACCGTAACGCTGCCGTATTCAAAAAAGAAAGACTTTGGCGTCCCTGCCAATCTTCATATCATCGGCACAATGAACACCGCCGATCGCTCCATAGCCTTGCTCGATACGGCATTACGGCGACGATTCAACTTCAGGGAAATGGCTCCCGACGCCAGTCTGTTAAGTAAAGTCGACAGTATCGATCTCATAGCCGTTCTGACCACCATCAACCAGCGAATCGAATATCTTATCGGCCGGGAATATCGCATTGGACACGCCTTCTTTATCAATTGTGAAACCAGGGAACAGATTGAAGATGCAGTGCGCAATAAGGTCATACCGCTGTTACAGGAGTATTTCTTCGAGGACTGGAGCCGAATCGTGGCGGTGCTGGGCGATGGTTTTATGCAGGAAGATAAGATCTCACCTCCCCCTGGAATAGAGGGAGAGCCGTTATCGAGCTGGTCGATACGTGCACCATTCAGGAATGACGCCTTTGACCGGCTGACAGGCACAGCCAGAGCGCAGAACGCCACCATTATCAAAACGACCGGCCAATCGGAAGAATGACGCACCTCACGGTTCACGAATGGGGCGGTGTCTGTGTGAGCACGGAAAGCAATACAGACGCTCCTCAATCTTTTACCCGCACTCAGGCTAACGCACTGCTTGCGGTGGCGCGCGCGCATCCGCTGGCAAATCAGCACGGCACCAATATCTTAATCGATCGCCACAGCAAAATAATTGCTGGCCAAATGGTTGGGGTCATTGCCGCTCGGGGATGTAGCCTTGAGATCCTGCCCAAAATCGACGATGAGACGATAGAATCGGACGCCACAATCCGACACCGTCTGATACGCATGCTTGATGTCGCCCTCGGGCTCAAAATCGGCAGTGGACAGGCTTCAACAATGGCGCGTCAGGCTGAAAGCTTGCTTGACATACTTATCCGCCTGTTCGCCGAGAAACTCTTAGCCGAAGTACAACGGGGATTGCCGCGCACCTATCTGGCGCAGGAAGACGATTTACCCGCACTGCGCGGAAGGCTCAATATCAAACGGCAATTCACTACACTTGCTGTACGCCCTGACCGCCTCGCCTGTCGTTACGACGTACTGTCTTCCGACACCGCTCTGCTTCGTATTATGAAGGCGTGTGTAGTCCTGCTTCGCCACTATGCCCGAGCGACAGATACGCTCCGTCGTCTGAACGAGCTGCGCAGCATGCTGGTAGACATTAGCGACGCCCACTTAAGTAACCTTCCATGGTCACAAGTGCGAATTGACCGGACCAATCACCGCTGGGAAACACTCTACAATCTGGCTCGCCTCTTTCTGAAACGCGATTGGCAGGCAACACACCACGATAGCCTGGCGAAGCATGGGTTCACACTGCTTTTCCCAATGAACGACCTGTTCGAGGCATATATCGCGGCACTAGCGAGGCGTGCTATACGAAGTACAGAATTGACGGTCCGTGCACAGGCCGGCAGATTGTATTGTTTGATTGAGGACAGAAAAGAGGGCAAACCACGCTTCCAGACCAGGCCGGACCTGCTTATTGAGCGAGATCACCAGACTGTGATGATCATAGATACTAAATGGAAGCGTATTGGGTGTAATCCCGAAGATGCCAGAAGTGGCATATCGCAGGCTGATGTCTACCAGATGATGGCCTATGCCCGGCTTTATGACTGTCCGCAAGTCATGCTCCTCTATCCGCATCATGCAGGTTTAGGAGCCCAGAGACTGAACACTGGCTATAAGATTGTAGCAAGCAAAGAACGACTACAGGTGGCAAGTGTAGATCTGATTCCCGATGAAGCGGCCATTGTCGAGCAGTTAAGTCACCTTATAGCCATCAATATTTATAGGCGACCAGATTAGGCATCACTCAGTCCCAAAGTGTCAGTTAAAGCATAAACAGGCACTGATAAAAATCAGTGCCTGAGCTGCCTGAGATCATCTTCAGTTAAGCCAGTCATCATCATCACCGTTTTTTTCTCCATGCCGTTAACCAGCATCTTACGAGCGATCTCGATCCTTGCCTCCAGACGCTCTGCTTCCCGCCCTTTTTCTCACCCAGCAGTATTCCTTCCTGACGCCCTTTTTCCAAGCCTTCCTTCCGCGCTTTGTCCTGAAGCTTTTGTGCAATGGTCATCGGTACCTCCTCATGTTGCGGCAAACGCAGCGCCAGGCTGCTGATAAAGGCATCAGGGTTTTCCGTATCCCCAACCATCAGCATGTAGCTGAATAACGCCTCTAGCTGTCCGGGTGTAGTGTAATTCAGCTGCAAAAGCATAACCAGCAGCGGCTCAAGTTCCGCCATATCGCGCTGGTGAATGTGCTTTTGCACCAGTTCGAGTGTAGCAACACGCCGATGCCTGATAATTTCATCGTCACTTATCGCGGTGAGATCTCCCAGCGGGAAACTACCGCAGTAAAGCTGTCGCGCTGATTTCCCGTCACTGAATGCGTCCATCCAGTTCATGGAATGCGGATATGGGCTGGTTTTACCGTGGTAAAACAGAATCGGTATAACCAGCGGCAGCCCCTTTGCCTTTCAGTGGTTATCGAGATGCCGCTGCATCGCTGAAAGCGCGTAACGCATCAGGCGTAAGGTCATAAACCTGTCGGGCTTGCTCTGGTGCTCAATCAGACAGTAAATGTAACCCTTCCCGCTGTGTAATGGTCAAGTAATTTTGGCCACAGTTTTACAGTAAAAATGGTATCTGTTCTCTGGCTCTTCCGGTGTTAACCCACCGTTATAATGGTGAGGTCTGACTCTATTGTAGTAGTTCACTATG
>Ga0157364_1008198_pt1 | contig 10822 bp, 8 predicted proteins | sample AttsexASBM2_FD_111476 | JGI IMG/M metagenome (GOLD analysis project Ga0157364, IMG submission 111476) | Fungus gardens microbial communities from leaf cutter ant in Ribeirão Preto, State of São Paulo, Brazil - Atta sexdens ASBM2 | ecosystem: Host-associated > Fungi > Mycelium > Unclassified ... | reverse complement strand
CATGGTCATTTAGGGTAGGGTGCACAGTAGTTAGCACGGACCATGGGGATTAGTATATAAGGTAGACCACTCTGTACTTGGAACTCTATCGAGTTCTCTTGTGTTACTCAATACAAGAGTTGTCTTATTGCTTAACCCTTTGAGCTTTAAGTCATAACACATGCTACAACCTCATGTCTACCTCATTCTCTACTCAAAGCACCCATGTTGTATACATGTGCTCTGACGTCATCTTTCTAGATCCTTCCACCACATTCTAGGCCTATGATGTCACATCATGTGACCTGTCATGTGACTGCAATGTCACATGCCTCTTTATCGTCCAAAATAAAAATAAAATAAAATAAAATCAATATAAAATCAGAAAAATAAAATAAAAGAGAATAAAAATTGTTAGTGTCCAAAGCATTCTATAACACTGTAGAATTATGCAATAGAAGTAAAGAAAGAATTTGTACCAAGAAAAGAAAAGATTGTCACATATTCTCTGATATCTGTACTCTTCTAGTGCAAATAATACTCTATTCCAATCATCTATCCAAGAACCAATGTTACAACTTAAAGTCCTTAGAGCTGAACAGTAAGGCAAAAACCTTGTATTAGGGTTTAACATAAGAGAACTTGATAGAGAACTCTGTACTGAACAGTCCACCTTATATACTAAACCCCCATAGTCCATGCTACTACTATTCCAGCCTACTCTAAATAACTATATGTTTGTCTTAAGATTAATATATGTTATACATACTATGTAACATCATCCTTTCAGATCTTTCTACTTCCTTCTATTACTATCTTGTGACCTGTGACTGTGACTGTGTCATGTGACCTGTGACATTGTGACAGTAATGTCATGCCAATCCTAACTCTTGTTCCCAGAATAGAAGATGAAAGAAAAGAAAAGAAAATAAAGTTCAAAGAAAAGTCAAAAGAAACTTGGGTCCAAACTTCATAAGTCTGACAACCAAACTCTACATTCCTTATTATTAGATTGCCACTTTTATATTTAAGAACATAGCTACCATATACCATTCTTCAATTTGATAATCAACTTGAATTGTACCATACTTGTCTCAATCCTTCCAAGCCCCCACCATTCAAAAGTTATGACTATATGATATATAGGCTAGGTGCAAAATTATCTATTAAAGCCAAGGTCAAATTATCCATGTAACACTACTTTCAGTTTCTTCTACCTCTTGGCTTGCTAAGTTATCCTTTTATCTCTGTCTTTCATGCTTTCATTGTAGATAACTTTGGCGAGTGTGAATTGCCTCTAACAAAGATGTATCTATTGTCAAGAGAGGAGAGGTATATAAGTTCATTGAAGAACAATTGAGAGAAAGGTATATCAGACCTTCAAAATCATCTCAAACAGCACTAGTATTTTTTGTAAGAAAGAAGAATGGTAAGAAATGAATGGTACAAAGCTATAGATATTTAAACAGATAGACAATTAAAAATAATTACTCTTTACCTCTAATTTTGGATATTGTAAAGAACATTGGTATAAATAAAGTATTTACTAAACTAGATATACAATGGTGCTATAATAATGTATGAATAAAGAAGGGAGATGAGTATAAGGCAATATTCATGATTTTAGAAGGGTTATTTAAACCTACAGCTATATTCTTTAGACTAACCAATTCTCCAGCTATGTTTCAAATAATGATGAACAAAATCCTATGGAACTTGATCAATACTGGATAAGTGGCAAGCTTCATTGACAATCTAATTGTGGAAACAAAGAAGGAAGAGAAACATGACAAAGTAGTAGAGAAGATAGTAAAAAGGTTGGTGAAAAATGACTGATATGTAAAACCAGAGAAGTATAAGTGGAAGGTGAGGAAAGTAGGATTTTTGGGAGTTGTAATTGGACCTGAGGAAATTAAGATAAAAGAGGAGAAGATGAAAGGAGTGTTGAATTGGCTAACTTCTAGAGAAGTCAACAATATACACAAGTTCCTAGGATGAACAAACTACTATTGGTAATTCATAAAATGCTTTGTATTTATAGCTAGACCATTACACAACTTGGTAAAAAAGGATCAAAAGTAGGATTGGATAGAGAAACAAGAGAAGGTGTTTATGAATCTGAAGGAGAGATTTACAACAGAACCAGTGTTAGCAGTACTAGACTTCAACAAAAAAAAATAAGGATAGAAGTCAATGCATCAGACTATGCAACAGAAGAGATTTTATCTATAGAGTGTGAGGATGGAAAATAGAAACCTATAGCATATCTCTCAAAATCTCACAATGAGACAAAAATAAACTATGAAATCCATGATAAAAAAATGCTAGTAGTAATCATGGGGTTGGAAAACTAGAGACATTGATTAAAAGGTACAAAGTTCAAGTTTGAGGTCTGGACTAATTACAAGAACTTAGAATATTTCATGAAAATACAACAATTAAACCACAGGCAAGCAAGATAGGCTCTTTATTTACCAAGATTTGATTTTATCTTAAAACATGTACCAGAAACAAAGATGGGAAAGACAGATAGACTAAGTAGGAGACTAGACTAAAAAGTAGAAATAGAAAAGGACAATGAAAATCAAAAATTAATAAAAGAAGAATGGATTCATAGCTTAGTAGAAGTAGTAATAAAAGGACCAGAAGTAGATATATTGTAAAAAAATTAAAATAGCTAAAAGATAAGACAAAGAAGTAGTTAGAGTAGTAGAAGAGATGAAAAAGACAGAAGTAAAAGCATTAAGAGAAGATGAATGGCAGATGAAAAGAAATTTGGTGTTAAAGGAGAGAAAAGTGTATGTACCATAGGATGAGTACTTGATAGTGGAAATACATGATATAGATATACTAGCAGCTAGACATGGAAGAAGATGTAAAACAACATAATTAGTGACAATAAATTACTGGTGGCCAGGGGTAACAAAAGATATAGAAAAATATATAGATAGATGTGATATGTGTTAGAAAATGAAGAATTGAACAGAGACATCAGTAGGAAAGTTGATGGCAAATGAAGTACCAGAGAGGCTGTAGACACATTTAACAGTAGATTTCATCACAACATTGTGTTAGTAACTAGAAAAGATGCAATCTTAGTAGTGTATGATAGGATGTCTAAAATGGCATATTTTGTGACAATAACAGAAGGAACATAGGCAGAGAGATTGATAAAGTTGTTCAGAGATAATGTGTGGAAGTTGCATAGGCTGCCAAAGAGTGTGATTTCAGATAGGGGACCACAATTTGCAGCAAATTTAACAAAGAAGCTGAACAGGATGTTAGGTATTGAAATAAATGTAAATCACAGACAAAAAGACTAGCCACAATAATTAGCATTGGCAGAATTTGCAATGAATAATAAAACACATTCAGTAACTAAAGTATCCCTATTTATGGTAAATTATAGAAGAAAGTTGAGAATAGAAGCAGATATTAAAAAAAAGAAAAAGCAACAGAGTTTGTAGAAAGAATAAAGAAGGTACAGAAAGAAGTGTCAAAATTGCAGACAGTAAACTTAAGTTTATTTTATTTTTATTTTTATTTTTATTTTTATTTATTTTTCATTTTGAAAAAACTAAGGTTAGGGTTTAGCATGACATTACATGCTATTGTCACACATCAGTCACATGACACAATGGAAAGCAGTAGAAGGTTTTGGAAGGAACAATGTCATATAATATATATAATACATATTGATCTTAAGGTAAACCTATGGTCATTTAGGGTAGGCTAATTGCAGTAGTAGCATGGACCATCAGTCTGGGTATATAAGATAGACAATTCTGTACAGAGTTTTCTATTGAGTTCTCTTGTGTAAACCCTATATAAGGTTCTTCTTATTGACCAGCTCTAAGATCTTTGAGTTGTAACAGGAAGCTGGAACAGTATTAAGAAAATCACAGGAAGAGATAAAGCAACAAGTGGGTAAGAAAAGAAAAGAAGCTGAGAAGTGAAAAAGAGATAAGATGATGTTGAGCATAAAATATTGAGTGTTCAAGGCAAGACTAGCAAAGAAATTAGTAAATCAATATGTTGGTCCATATATCATTGATGTTAGATGTGGTTTACATCTTGTTATCCAAGATTTGATAAAGGTCTCTCAAAAGTCTAAGTGAGTTATTTATGCATTATCTAAGAACACAGAAGTAGAAGTCAGAATAACCTTTGACTTCAGCTTATGTGCTGTGCTTTTATAAGTTACACTGGTCACATATTTCAGAAGAGTACTTAGGAAAACTAGAAAAATAAAATCACTGAGAGATATTGAGATATATCATTACCAATACTAGAAGTTAGTGTTAGTTTTAGTTGATTTTCAGGATAAGACTATTACAGTATAAACTACTAGTTTATATACTAAGTATACTACCTAAGATAGCTATCTGAAATGGAGACTGCTAAGCAAGTTACCCTGGATACTGATAATTCTTGAATGTCAGGGATAGAGATCCATAGAGTTGGCAAGAGTCCAGTGAGAATATCTGAGGTGAAATAGAGATAGTTGATCCATACCAAAAGATGTTGGGAAGTGTGGATAAAAGAAAAGGTTTTATCTGTAGGTTAGAATGAATATGGCTAGAATGATATGTGATAGAGAATTAGACTTAGGATTGGCCTTACAACACCAAGCCAAGAGATTGTGGTTCTTTACTCTGTATGGACTACTACATTTTTGATATTTAGCATCCTGAGTATAATAGTCATGTGTTGGATGTCCCTAGTACTAGCAATTGTGATACTAAGCAATCTTAGAGTGCATAGCAGTTTCTTGAACTGTAGCAGTATGTCACTCAAACTTAAACAAGTGATTAATGAGAGTTCTGCTCTTAGAGCCTCTTTGGTAGTCTTAGATGTTAATCTAGATCACTGACATATCAGAGCTAGGAGATACCTTTATAATATGAAATATAGATGCTAATGTGACATTCTCAAAGAAAGAAGAGCTAAAAAGAGCTGCTACCACCTAGGCATAAGTAATAGGCAAAGAAATATTAGAGTTCCAGTAAGAGATGCCTAAAGCCTTCAGAAAAAATTTAGACTAAGACAAGTAAGACTCCATCTCAATGGCTTCACTAAGACTAGTATTTTTCTTTAGCCACTGCTTAATCACTTCTAGCTTTACTGCTAAAGCAACAGAGTTAGTAGACATATATATACCATCCCATACTTTGTGAACAGACTCTACTCTGAGTTCAGAATAAGTCTCAATCAACAGCTATAGCAGCATTAGCCACAATGATCTCTGTAGTGAAAGAATCAAGTAGGATTAGGACTTGCTACCTGATAGACCCATGGGTCATCATTTTAAGCATCTTTGAGGTGCTGGAATGACTGGCACTTTTTTAAGAAGCACCTGTACTGCCTAAGCTGGTCTGGTGCATAGAAATAATTGTAGCTTGAGAGAGGTTAGAAAATACCTCCTTAAGCTGTGACAAGCATAGAAAGTTCTCATAAGATGAGGCAGGAGCAAACCTTAAAGCTTGCTGAGTAATATTGGCTTTTGCAATCTGAGCAAAAGATTTGGAGGTTAAGAGAGCAGGAGAAGGTGCTATCTGGAGCTTGATGAACTTAGAGATTGTTATAGATGGACTAGGTGTAACTGTTATAGCTGAACCATAATGAGTTATTACTAGTTTTGAGGCTGGATGAGCTGTCACAGCTTTGGGAAGAGGGAAAGCCCATGAAATGAGTGATGTCTTATTTTTAGAATCAGAGGAAGACATGGAAGGAAGAGAAAAGACTTTGCTCTTTTCCTTGTGCTTTTTGTTAGAGACTAGAGTGAAAGTGAATTCTTCAGCCTCTGGTATATCAACAGCCATCTTAATATCAGAAGAGGATGTTGGGATAAGATCAGAACTATAAATAGTTCTTATAGCTTCTACAAGAGTGAGAGCATCAGATCGAGGTAAGACATTAAAGTGGTTCCACCCAGCTTCAGAAATTGCCTAGAGAATATTCCAGACATAAAATCCAACTTCTAAGAGAGTAGGAAATTGGTCAACAAATTGTCCTCCAAGAAGGTACTTTTTTATAAAGTATATAAGACACTCAAGAGATAGAAAGCATCTTAGCATTAGTCTCTAGGTGTCTAGAATAACTAGATAGTAACAATACATAGTGGTCACCATCCTACAGCTCAGTATTATGAACAATGTTTCTATTTCCTAATTGGGAGAATAACTCAGGTTGGATACTTTAAGTATAAGAGCTTAGGATTTTTAGATACTTTTAGAGATATTTTCTGCCCCAGAAACCAAGTCTCTGCTCTCCTTAGTAGATACCTGGTTATTCCAGCTCATAGTAAATACTTTTTCTTCAAGAATTAAGGCAGGAAAAGTAGAAGGAAGCTTAAGAGAAGGTATTTTCTTAGAGGAGAGTCTGTTTACAGTTATTAGGGCAATAGGCATCTTAGAGTCTGAACCTATGTTATTTTCCTCACTTTCTCCTGAAGAAGATAAAGCTAAGGCCTCAGAAGAGACATTTCTCTAGAGGCAGAAAAAGTAGAGATACTTTTAAAGAGTTACCTTGCAATATAATAATTTTGAGATCTCCCTCTTAAATATACTCATTTACCAGCTCTATAACTGAAAAGCAAGTCAGATGAGTCTGGAGACTTACTAACATATTGAGAACTGTTTGGGAGACCAGAAAGAAGCACCAGATTTTTCAATGATTTGTTTGGTTTTTTCAAGTTAGCTATGATAATGATTAGAGAAAAAGAGGTGATTTGGGAATGATTAATATAGAATGAACAAGATTGATTTATACCAGAAAAGGATTAGAAGTATTGGTAAAAGAGTATATATTATTCATAGGTTAGAATAGATGTGACCAGATCAAGATATAACATCTAACCTTAGAATGATTGTATCAAATAGTCAATATCAGAGTTTTGAAAATTAAACTAGATTTATATCTATTTTTATTTTTATTTTTATTATTTTCAGTTTTCATCTTTCTTATTATTAAGACTTAGGACTTTTGCAAAAGTGTTATAATGTAACATTACATTGTTACAAAATATGATAAAGATATAACAGATTTGGTCATAGTTATATGATCATGTGACATAGAAGATTCCAGAACAAATGATGTTATATAGCATAGCTATAACATGTTAGCTTTATGGATAACATATAAGCTTTAGAGTAGGTTAGTTGTAGATATATATAGACTACAGTCTACAAGTATATAAGGTAAACTAGTTTGTGCTGAAAATTACATTGAGTTCTCTTGTGTTACTCAATACAAGAGTTTATCTAACTTTAAGAGCTTAAGTTCATAATAGTTAGTATTAGATTTGAAGATAATAAACTTGTTCTTTTTCTATTCTTTCTTTTATTATTTAGTTTCTCTATTTATATTTTTTTATTCTATACTTATTTAAGTATATGACAATCAAAAATGTCACAGTAATAGTCACAACATCATGTGACACATAAAAATCCAGAAGGATAACATTATATAATCATATAATATAATAACTCTTATATACACAACTTATAACATTTAGGGTAGGCTAAATGTAAAGTATGTATAGACTATATACTAGAGGTATATAAAGTAGACTTACCTATACTAGGAACTCTACTAAGTTCTTTTGTGTTAATCAATACAAGATTTCTCTTTTGTCCTAACTCTTGGATTTAAGTTGTAATAGTTAGAAGCTCTGATAGATCAGTCTAAAAAGTATGTCTGGATTAGCCAGAACTTATTAAATGATGGTAAAAGAAAAAATATCATGATTATCTCAAGAATAATACTTGATAAAGTTTTAGAAATAAAGATAGTGTGTTATAACTCAAGCTTCAAAGTAAGACAAAAGATACACTTTTGTATTGAGTGATATAAGAGAACTTAATAGAGTTTCAACAAGTACAAGCTATTCCATCTTATATACTACAGACCATGGTCTATACACATACTACAACTAACCTACCTAAAAGTCTATGTACTTTCCATAAGACTAAATATAACATTATCTATTTCAAAACCTTCTATAACTTTCTCTGTGTCATGTGATAATGTGACCTGTGACTGTAACAGGCATCATGTGTAATATCACATCACATTTCTTTGCCAAGTCTATTGTTTACAACTCTGACATAGTAAAGTTGACTTAATAAACCTTATAAAATTAGTGTTATATTACATCTCATTCCAACCACATCTATCCTAACCCACAGATAATCTCTTCACCCTTATCTGCACTTCCCATCTTCTTTCAGTACAAATCACATCTTTCCATTCTACCTCAGATATTCTTGCTAGTCTTAGTTAACTCTATAGATCTCTATCTCCTAATATCCAAGAATCACTAGAAATTAGAGTAACTCACTTAACAGCCTCTATTCCAGATAACTATCCTAGATAACACATCTAGTATATAATCCAATAGCTTACATTATATTAGCTTATTCTGAAAATTAATATCTATCTTCGGTGTTGGTGATAATATATCTTACTTGTCAAGTTCACAAATGGTGGACTTAGTTTTTCTTTATTTTATTCTCATTTTCATTTTCTTTTTGATCTATTTCCTTACTTTTCTATTTTTAGAACATAGGGTTAGGGTTAGTGATGGTCATGAGTCACAAGATGTATGGAACAAGGTAGAAGGTTCTAGAACAAATGATGTCATACAATATGGATACCACATGTTGACCTTATGTTCTATACATGGTCATTTAGGGTAGGGTGCGCAGTAGTAAGCACAGACTATTGGTAGTAGTATATAAGGTAGACTAGATTGTAAAAGGATCTCCATCAAGTTCTCTTGTATTACTCCTATACAAGAGATAGTCTTTGTCCAACCCTTAGGACTTAAGTCTATAACATTACTACTCTCTGGTAGTTTTCCATCTGCTAAGTCTTCAAGTTCTGTTCCAAAATATGCAACTAGTGTAACTAGTAGAGGTGTAATACACAAGCTAAAGCCAAATATTGTTTTGATCCATCTTCTATATTCTTGGATAACATATAACTCACTTATCTGAACTTCCAAGATGCTCTACCAGATCTTTGTTATGGTATGCTTGAATACTAAACATTTTTCTTTTTCTTTTATCTATTTTCCTTAATTTAATATTTCTTTTCTTTTGATTTTATTTTATTTTATTTTTTGATGATGAAGAGGCACATGACTGCAGTCACATAACATGTCACATGATGTGAGATCATAGGCCTAAACTCTGATAAAAAGGGCAAGAAAGATGACATCAAGGAATATGTTAACAGTATGTCTACCTCATGGCTAACACATGGGCTTTAGGATAGGGTTAATTATTAATAGCACAGACCACCTATAATTTATATAAATAGGGTAGCAATTTAGCAGAGACTCCTTGTTGAGTTCTCTTGTAATTCCCACAACAATATTTGCCTTTAAGATTTATTGATTATGTTTCTATTGGTCTTTGTGACTAGTGGTTGCCACAACAATCTTGGATAATGAGGTATGAACCATGTCTAACATGTAAAAGCAACTGTTAGAGGACCAGCTACAAGTTTGAATTCACAAACTCCACCCAATGTCAAAACCAGTCACAAACTTGTATGCTCAAACTCTACCTTACTGTTCTCTTAATGTAATTACTCTATTTGCTATTTCTAGCCATGTTGGTATTATTATTCCATGGTTATGACAGCATTGTTCTGCTGGATTGAAATAGATGGTATTCTTATTTAAAATAGTTGCTACCTTTGAGAAATCTCATTCTGTTCTCTTAGGTTTCTTCTGGAGCTTAGAATGCAAAATCAGTATTCTCACCTAGTTGCTCTAACAGCAACAAAGTTCATAGAATTTAGCAGAGCTCACAATCTTCAAGAAGTTCTAATAGAATAGAATAAGAACTTCTAGAAGCAACAACTACCTTAAATATTACTAGAATATATTCCAATCTAGTAGAAAAATACTAATATAACCAAAGAATAACAATAACAATGACTAAATGGTCAGGAACTCTGATAGAAGTATTTAGAAGATCAACTAAGAAGGGAAAAAGACTAACATTCAAGATAGAACAGTATCTAAATATTTAGCAATACCAAACAAGGTTTAATAGCAGAGAGTGACAGTATTAGCTTAAGAGATTCTGCAGAGTTTGGCAGGATTTAGAAAGTACTGACTAATAGAGAATAGAAACTCTACAGGGTTCAGTAGAACTATAAGCAAAGTTCAGATACTTAAATTCTATACAAAGACAAGTTTTATTATAGTTAGCTATAATATTTGAGACTTGTAGTTTAAAAGAGAAGAAGTTCATGGGTTTAGTAATAGATATTAGTAGTGTTTAAGATTTGAGTTTTGTAAAAGCAACTGAATGGAAGAGAAAAGTAGTTCAAATCTCTAGAAAATTCTAAAAGAACAAAATGAAGACTTCTAAAGGTAATGACTACTCTATATAATTATAATAACAGGTTTATTTTAATGTGTCAGAATTTTATTTATATAAGCAAGGAATGATGATGCTTAAGTAATCAGGAACATTTCAAAATAGAAAGACTAAATTAAAAGAGAGCAAAATACTTAGCAAGTATCACAAATAAGCCACTCACTAGTTGTGATACTTGAAATTAGTGGTGTTTCAGAGGTTCAGTATAAGGAGATAATGATAAGTAGTATCAACAAGGATAATTGATATTGTTAAGTCTGAGGTCTAGTCCTCAGACACAGAGATATATATATATAAAAGAGTGATGGTCCATGCGCAAGCTGTTGCCATCACATGATCAAAACTTGTACCTGATGGGAGCTGTTATCTGTCATAGCAGCTGTCAGGCTAATTTTAGAAGGTAACTAATTATGTCACTACATTGATATGCTTGTATCTCTACCAAT
>Ga0157364_1008197_pt1 | contig 10822 bp, 6 predicted proteins | sample AttsexASBM2_FD_111476 | JGI IMG/M metagenome (GOLD analysis project Ga0157364, IMG submission 111476) | Fungus gardens microbial communities from leaf cutter ant in Ribeirão Preto, State of São Paulo, Brazil - Atta sexdens ASBM2 | ecosystem: Host-associated > Fungi > Mycelium > Unclassified ... | reverse complement strand
GTAGTATGAATTTTGATGATGACGATTTTAAAGTTGTCGGAAATTCCTGGCATATCATCAAGTTGTCAACATATGAGAACTCAGTTGCTGCAATTCTGTAGCTTGATATACTTAACAATGCATATTTAGCAAGTAACAAGACAAACACGTTACTATCTGGATTAATAATAAATATGAATTAAAACATTACAAAACTTTAAGTACTATGTTTATTTTTCTTGTAAAACAATTTTCTTGTAAAACAATTAAGCTGGCCGAAAAAAAGTAGCGCCTATTAGTTTTATTCCTAAACATATCTAATATTCTACAAACATTTAGGAAACATAATATATAAAACTAACATATGCTCTTTATTGGAGGGTTTGAACAAATTTTTAGTAATCCTTTAAATAAACGCATATAAACAATAACAAATAGTGATCATTTTTTTATACTATTTTTTCAAGGATATTCTTATGCTCAATATTAGTTAAAACTTTTTTATATCTTCACTTAAAAATCTATTTAGTGGAAACTTTTGCTTATTACTATGTACATATAATATAAATAGTTTATTCAGAATATAATCTAAGATTTGACCAGCATTTTAAATACTTTCTCGGAAATTTATCTTACCATTGCAGTAACTACATCTTTGTAGGTAAATTTTTCTTCTGTCAATGTGTTATTATTAATAAGACGGTGAGAAGACACACTTACGATTAATAACGAGAGCAAAACATAGATAGACACATTCAACATATTTTTTTTTCACTGTGAAATCGTCACCGTTCTGATGGAAAATGATTGAATATTGGACTTGCTTTATAATATTGTTTTATGAAGAGATAAATTTCTTTTATTTTTATCAGCATGATCGATCATGTTTACATAAGCGCGTGTCACATTTTTACTTTCATAATATTTTTTTCTCTCTCTCTCTCTCTCTCTCTCTCTCTCTCTCTCTCTCTCCTATCTATTTAGATACGATGAATCTATCTCAGCGTAATAAAAAAGTTAAGCGATAATAGAATCTAACGCGGCAATAGAGTTTAACGCGATTGAATGGACTGATATTTAAACGGAAAGATATTTAACTTCTCTTCGTTACGCACAACCCTTTTATTAAGTCTGTATTTATTGCACAATCCCTTCCCCTCCCCCATATAATCTGCATACCTTTTTCGCGTAATATTCTACTTTATATTTTACTTTTATTTTATTTTATATACTTATTCAAATTATGTTTACATTAAAAAAGATATTTTATATAAACAAATTAATTTAATTTTATCTCTTTTTTTTTTAAATGGAAAAGTTTGCATTTTTTCTAATATGATATAACTCTACTTTCGCAAATTTATCTAAAGCAAAATAAAGTCATTTTAGTCACTGTTAATATTATCAAATAAAATTATATATATATAATTATATATTCTTATATATAAAATTATTTCTTAGAAACATAAAAAATATTTGATAAATTATATATAATTTTGCGTCACATTAATAAAATTCACATTTCTTTTGCCTGAATAAATATCTTCTACATATTTTTATATATCAATCATTTCTTATTTTTCACGCTAATGTATTTGTTCCATTATTTCTCACAGTAATCGCTTGATAATAAATGCGATTTGTACGCGCTTTTACGCCTCTTTTAACTGCCTCTTCTAAAAGAAGATAATACAATATGATAGTTCGCTGGAACTAAATATGTGTCTAAATATTAACGCTTCCTGATTTGCAGACAAAGGGAGATCGTTATAATATCCTTTCAAAATAATTGGAAACATTGTGTAATAATTTTGCGTTTTATGTTATAAAAAAGTATTATTATTGGAGTATAAATTATAAAATTGTAAAATATTCTTCTAGCATAAATTTGCATGTTATTTTCCAATTTATTTTATTCTCATTGAAAAATATTTTAAAATTAAATGTTTAACAAATAAATATATGAAATAAAATGTAAATATTTTATTGCATTACGGATAACGCGTTACACATAATGTCAACGAGAAATTGAATTAACGATGTTCATTCAGTTCACGAGTTCGGTTCAAAGAATTTGAAATCAAGGAATCTCAAGTAAGAGATCAGTTCCGCGGTCAGAGTTCGCGAGGAATACGAAACACGATAATATTGTGCGATATGAGACAGTTTTAATTCGCAGACATAACCACGTACGCGGCGCGAGAAAATTGATGACCGGTTAAACGGTGAGGAGATCGTCACATCCATCGTAATGAATGGCGAGATGAGCGAAGATGAGTCTTCAAGGTGGGAGGTTTCCCCACTATTCGCATCCGGGAAAAGACGAAACAGAGCTGGAGCGGAGAAGATAGTTTCGAACAGTCGGTCGCCGCACGCGTGTCTGAGATCTATTTCGTATTCTCGAGGAGAAATCGCGAACCGGTTCCACGGAGAAACATACAACGTGCTCTGGTCCAAAAAGAACAGAAACAATGCAGCCACGGGAAATCATGCAGAGGACATTGTCCTTGATCCTGTTGATCGCAGTCCATGCAACTTCGGCGAAACAACCACATATTATCTTCATCCTAGCAGACGATTTGGCAAGTTATCTTTCGAGATTTGCGATAAAATAAACAAGGCTTCGAGATACTTCAGAAATAATAAATTAATAAAAAATAAATACAAATAAAATGAAAATTTGAGAGTTTATTTATTGACAAATTGAGAATTTTTGAGGTGAAATAATTTCTATTTACTATTCATTTATGTGCATCGGTAAGTATATTTAGAAAGACGTAGAAATAGATATGTCAAAAATGTTAAAGAATTAAATAAAAACTGAATGAAGAACAATAATGGGTTCGACATTATGCAAGCAAAGTATTACTATTTAACTAGTAGGAATTCATTAGTGACGCACAAAATTAATCCGCAATATCTCTTTCTGTTAAACTCGTCCTGTCCTTGAGAGATACTTTCTATATATATTCTGGAAAAAGTCTCGTTGCAATGAAAATCTAGTTAAAAATGGACAAATCAGAATTTTCTGGTTGAATATATTAAAATTCTAATTAAGATAATGAGAATTCTGATTAATATGATCAGAATCTTCTTAGTTTATTTTTAATCAGAACTTTTTCTCAGTGCTTCTATAAATATATACGTTATATCGTGTATATATGTGTATCTACATATACATTTTTATTGTATTATAAAGATAGATTTTTTTAAGATTCAGTAAACAAGCTGACGATTTATTGTTAATTTAACGTTAAAATAACGTTAGAGACGTTTTTCATCATAAAAGTGACGACAAATAACGTTAGCGTGTTTACTGGGGAGTAAATAAAATAATAGATACTGTATATAATGTCTCTTCTTCTTCATAAGATTAATGTAAATTTATCACAAAGAATAGACAAGTTACAAATATAGGAAAATGTTAAATTAAGATAAAACAGAATCGAAAAGAAATGTTATAGTTACATTTAAATTTAGCCTCATTTCATCAGGGATGGAACGACGTTGGCTTTCACGGTTCCGGTCAGATCCCAACACCGAATATCGATGCATTAGCATACTCTGGGTTGCTTCTCGACAGATATTACGTTACTCCGATATGTACACCGTCTAGAAGCGCTTTAATGACGGGCAAATATCCTATTCACACTGGAATGCAACACGGCGTAAGTGTTATTCTCGCAATATCTCATCAACTTTCTCATAATTTATCAAGATTTTATGCACCTAATATATTAAAAATAGATAATAGAGAAAATTCGCGCGAGCACAAATGAGAACAATAAGCGGTTCTGAAATAAATTTACTTTATAATACGATCAAATTCACTCGTTTAAAGTCTAAATGTATCTCGGTTTTTAAAAAAAATATTACAAGTTGCTTATTAAAATCGCGATAGTTTAGTTTCTTTTAACTCCTACACTTGTCAATGAATAAATACGATTAAGAACTATCAATTAAACGTCACGGAAACATTGTTGTTCTATTTGCAGAAGAGTACAAAAGGGGATATTGTGCACTTGTACTCTCTTTTGTCATGTTGACCTGGATAGTTCAATTGGAAATTATCATACTAAGCGATAGATGTTGCTATTTCATTCGCGTTTTCGCTTATACCTATACGTGCGTATCTACATACGTAGCTAACAAAAGATCGCATTCAATTCAATCCATCTCTTGCTATCACGATATTAATAACGTTGAATGAATAATGCACCTTTCATGCAATTTTCTAATTTATGTTAAAGGAATTTCTAAGGGTTTTCTAAGGGTCTAACACTCTAAAAATCTTTTAAGAGACGTTTTAGATAAAACATTTCTTGATCCTTTTAGGAGGTTAAATATTGTATATTTGCAAAGTTCATTTTAAAATTAAATTTGATAAAATAAATTCAAGGTAAAATCTCTCTCCTGTGCAGATTAGTTAAAAATTAGTTGAAAATGAAAATGTACGAAAAAAAAATATTTTTGTTGAAGTATCTAAAAAATTTAGTTAAATATAAATCTGAAAATAATTTTATTGGACTATTCAGAGACACGGTAGTGTCTCGGCGCTAAGAAAACATGTAGCGTTTTCAAAATTACATAGAAATCTCAAACATAATAAGCAATGCTGCGAAAACTTTTGATTCAAACTATCAGTTAGAGAGATTATCCTATATAATTATTTGGATAGCTCAATAAAATTATTTTCAGAATTGTTTTTCAAACCTATTTAAATTTTTTTTTAGATCTTTAGCAAAGCTGTTCTTTCCTTGTTTGTTTCTTAGTTTTAGAATTATGTAAGTTTAATTAAAATTTTTCTTGAATATAACAATTGCGGTTGCAAATAAAAATTATCAAGATCTGTAATTTTGTGGCACTATCAAAATAATTGCACAGATAGAAATTTCAAGTGATGAGCAATATTGCATAAAATTCTGTCATTCTAACAACTAGTTTGAGTGTCCTACATAATATTGATGATTATATTGATAGATTACTATATATATAAATGATTATGTAAATGGTTAATGGTTACACTGATAATTTAAAAAATTATTTTCAGATCTATTTTAATCAAAATTTTAAATACTTCAGTAAAATTGTTCTTTTCATGCATATAACATTGAATATATATCGATAGAATATACGTATATTGATACATTCTTCAAAACATTTTTGAGCAAAATCAATTAAAAAAAACCTTCTTTTTTAATGACAAAACAATATTTTTAAAAGGGTTAATAAAATCAGCAAAATTTTTAATTGGGTTTGTTAAAAAATGGTATATATTATTATAAAAAAGAATTTTTAGTTCAACATTTCGACTTGAATAAATCAGGTTCTCAAAGGTGCGGAACCGAGAGGATTGCCACTTCACGAAAAACTCTTGCCGGAATATTTGCGAGAACTTGGATATAACACGCACATTATTGGCAAATGGCATCTAGGATTTTACAAAAAGGAATATACTCCCACTTACAGGGGATTTGATACTCATACTGGCTTCTGGACAGGTCATCATGATTATTTTGATCACACGGCCGTTGAAAATGTGAGCGATTATGTACTAAATAAAAGCATAGTTTTTATTTTTTTATTTAATGTAATAATGTGATAAAAATGTAGCCTTACTGGGGATTGGACATAAGACGGGGTATGCAACCGGCTTGGGATCTGCATGGTCAATATTCTACGGATATTTTCACGAAAGAGGCGGTGAGATTAATTGATAACTACAATTCTAGTCGATCGATGTTCCTATACTTGGCCCATGCGGCCGTGCATTCCGGAAATCCTTATAATCCGCTCCCGGCGCCAAACGAGGAAGTGGCTAAATTCAATAATATCTTTGATTACAATCGAAGATGTTTTGCAGGTAAAAATGTTTAAAGGATAGAAATGAGAGTTAATATAAAATAGACTGTTGACTAAATAGAAAATATATAAAATTTTTAGGAAATACAACGAGATTCAAAATTTGTACTAAAGAGAAACAGATCGATAATCTTAAAATTTTGCTATAGGTATGCTAAGCAAACTAGATCAATCCGTGGGCCAAGTAGTTGACGCTCTGCGTAAAAGAGACATGTTGCGAGATAGTATAATCATCTTTTCGTCGGATAATGGTGGACCTGCTGCTGGATTTAATTTGAATGCAGCGTCTAATTGGCCACTGAGAGGAGTAAAAAATACTCTTTGGGAAGGTAATTTTATTTGACTATTGATAAATTAGATGATTATGCAAATTTTTTAATTTTTTAATTAAAATGTCTTGATTAATGAATAAATTTTATTGGATTAGCAATCTTTAAAAAAAATTATTTTCAACTATACTTTTTATAATTATATTTGTAATTATATTTGTTATATTAGTGTATTTGTATTTTTAAGAACTCTCGAATTATTCGAGATTATGATATATCACTCGAATATGAAATTAAGACTTTATTGAATATCTTATAAAGATTTAATTAAAAAATTCACGTTTTAAAAATCATTTTTCATTTTTAATGTCTTTTTAATTTTGTTATTGCAGGCGGTGTCAGAGGTACGGGATTAATATGGTCACCCAGACTGATGCGACCTGGTCGCGTAAGCAGGCAGATGTTACATATTACTGATTGGCTGCCGACGCTTATAACAGCTGCTGGTGGTAATCCATCGAACTTAACTGTTGATGGCATGGATTTGTGGAATGCGCTTAGCGAAGATACTGAGTCACCGCGCGCGAACGTTCTTCATAATATTGATGATATTTACGGTGTGTCTGCTATAACGGTCGGCGACTGGAAGCTCATTCGGGGTAAAAGAAGGAGAGAAGAGATTTTGTTTTATAACAATTTAAACTGGAATCGTACAACACACACAGATTAGTCCAGTAATATTGCAACGTTATTACAACGTTATTGCGACAATATTACAGTAACATTGCAAACATTGCAGCAATATTGTTGAAAGCTTCTGTCATGTATGGGAAGACAACAAACGTATCTCATATTGTATTTCTTCTTCATTCTCTATATTATAAAATATAAATTCCTAGTAATTGCAGCAACCTTGTAATGTTGCTGCAATATTATTGAAACGTTTTAATATATTTCTTGCTTATTGAGAATACACAAATATGGAATAATGATAAATATGTATGTACAAATACATGAAAAGAACAATTTTACTAGAATACCTAAAAATTTAGCTAGATACAGATCAGAAAATAATTTTGTTGTCCTAAAATTATGTAGAAAACTCAAGTACGACAAAAAGTTTTGATATTTTATTAATCAGCTTGTTCCACATAATTATGTTAATAGTTCGGCAAAATTATTTTCAAATCTGTAGCTAAATTTTTGGATACTTCTGCAAAACCATTCTTTCCCTGTAGATATTGATTCAACTCGGTTTTCTATAGGATCTACTTACAAAGGAGCATGGGACGGATGGTACGGTCCATCTGGTAGAGAATGGGTCTACGATGTGGACGGGGTGATTAACAGTACAACAGCACATGCCATCGCCAGTGTTGGATTAGGCATTACTACAAATGTTGTTTTGATGTTGCGTGAAAACGCGTTAATCAAGTGTCCGCCACGGAATGACAGTCTGCCCATCTGCAAACCATTGGAGGAAGCATGCCTCTTCAACATCTATCAGGATCCTTGCGAAGACAATAATCTTGTTAAACAGTGAGTGAAATATGATATTATTTCGATATAATTTATTAAGAAATTTTATTTTATTTTAATTTTTAAATGAACTTCGTAATCAACCTGTTCTTTTTTTTTACATCAAAGGTTTCCTACAATCGCCAGGAAACTGCAGGACGAACTGAAAAAGTTCAACAGTAGCGCACTTCTGCCCGGAAATCTTCCGTGGGACAGTAAAGGCGATCCGAATTTATGGGATCATACTTGGAATAATTTCGGAGATTATATTAATGTTATGGCTGCAACCTGATCAATTTTCTCAAATCTCATTTTCGAAAATCTCAAGAATTTCATCTTTTCTTGTAAAATACAATTCTTATAAAACCAGAGAATGTACTGCCCATGTTAGTCCATATTTATAGTCCATATTATATATGCGAAAAATCTATACAACTGTAAAAATATTTATCCATTGGTTTTTTATCTTCACTTATGTGCATTATAGTTAAAAAATGTATGTCATCAAAAGATCGTATAAAAATATCCGGTGACACTAAATTAAAGATGTTATTTTATTTATAAGACGATGTATCGACTTTATGTTTTATTGCTCAATTTGTTAATGTAATTTTACAGCAGTGATTTTGATATATTTAAAAAAGAATACATGTGTATATAAAGAACTTTATTATAGGCAAATAAATCGAAATAAAAAATTAAAATAGTGACTATTATTTCTTAATTATTATCGAATGACTTTGAGTTGATACTTCGAATTGTTAAAATAGGATTTCCTGTCATTATGTTATTTTCCTATAAATTTCTAATATAATCGATATTAGATTTATCTAACTGATATATCTTCATCATTTGGGCGCATCTGAAACATGAAAGTGCTTTATAATGTGTCAATTTTTTTACGCGTGCTAATATAACACCGCTTCAAAGATCAATTACGTACGTATCATACAAGTTTTTCAGTACGCATAAATCGTAAATATGTCATTTTGCTTAATTTGTTATTAGTAATTGCTATCAAGGAATAAAAGTGAAAGAAAATGATGATTTCGATTCATGCTACTAAATGAACTTTAAGAACTTGTTCTCCTCGTGATTTTACCCGCAACGAGAGGGAACCCATTCGAGTCCACTCGAGCAAATTTCTTCTTCCTTGTCGCAAGTGCATTTGCACAATTTTTCATTCCAGACCATCTGGCGTTCTTTATCACACTCTCTTTTATTCATGCATTCGCATGCACAATTATCTTCCGAATATACCTGATGAATATTGCAATGATTTTCTGTCACGCTACATTGACATCTAAAAAAATCATATTCTCTCTCTCTCTCTCTCTCTCTCTCTCTCTCTTCAACGATGAACATAAGACAAAATTAATATTGATAATGGACTTGTTTTATATCGAATTGCACTTTTGGTCTAAAAAAGTGCTTCTGCTTTTCTAATTTTTTTTAGTTACTGAAAATTCTAATTGGCAAAAATTTAATTACAGAAAAGATATAAAGCTTTGATATGCTTGAAATTTGTCTCTCTATAAATAAAGAATTAAAGTTCCAGTTCGGAAATTATCTTAAAAATAACGAATTATCTTAAAAATAAACAATTGAAATATAAGATTGTACGCGTTATTTATGTGATTGTATTATTTTTTTCTTTTCAATCGTCAAATACTAAGCATCTAGAAGAAGAAACATAATAGCAGAATGGAAAACTATCTTACTTGCATTTGGTATGCTCCTCGAGCAACACGTGATAACACTCGCTTGAGTCATAACCGTCCATTCTCACTGCGATCTTTTTAACATTTTTGCGAACTGGCATGCATGATTTATTCCTCGGACAGAAACCACTGCATCTTTTCACCGAGGCATAATTCGGATAAAAAGTGTAGCCCGGTTGCGGTATTAATTTTACCATAGCGTGCCTTGGCACGCACATTACCTCTTTCATCTGATTATTCAATTGTATACGTCTTCCTGCGCATCCTAAAAGTATAATTGAGAAATTCGCAAGAATTTATTTAAAAAATCAGCCATCTCTGTATCCGATTGCTTGAAAAATTAATAAGAAAATAAGTCACTCTTATATATTCAACTCTTTGAGTTACTAATAAGCAATTGTTATTAGTAAAGTAAGTAAGAGGTCAACGATTATCAATCCGTTCAATAATTTCCGTAATAGAAAATGATTTCCGAGAATCTTGTTAGATTTTCCTTTTAATAGTAATAAAAATATCTATATATTATTATTAGTATATAAAAATTGTTTATTATTAATTTTATTTATTATACTTTTATATATATAATTTATATATTTTGCAAAGTAGATACAATAAAGAATAATTTCTTTCATAAAAAAAATATAAAAGATATAAATTTTATCAATCTGTTGTGTTCTTGGGAAAAATAATTTTATACTCAAAAGTAATGTGCGTGTTTATATATTATGCAAGATGTATGAGAAATAAGATCGATGAAGAAAACAATATTCTTTAGAACAAAAATACAAATAGAATCTATTTCAATCACGCATTATCACATATAAGATTGTAATAATAAATAGTAAAATTAAAAGATAACGTGAGATTGAAGATAGAGGAGAAATCTTTTACATAAATTTAATCAGTTGCAATATTGATTATACGAAATATATATGTGAATAAAACGTATTTTATAGTTTTTGCTTATGGCAGCATATAGCATTATTTAAGAGATATTATTAAAAATATAATTTCGGAAAGTATTGGTTATAACAGTCTGAAACTATCAATAAGATGCAATTACTGTTGAGGGGAATAAATTTTAGAAGCTTTTATATAAAAAAATATTTTAGTAGTTCAAAGAAACTTTACAAACTAATACCTATCGCCATCCTTTCGTGCGGGCGTAATTCATCGTCGGTGAATTGCATGCTCTCGGCATAAATCCATGTAGTCACGAAAGCACATACTATTGTAAGAAACTTCATGCTTAATAATATGCGCAAATAAACTGCTTCTAATGCGGCGTATCACTAGATAATGAGCATTACAAAATTTCTTCTTCATTTATTTATATATAACGGCCGGAAAATGAAGTGCAGTTTTAAATCTCGGTCGCAAAATGTCTATTGACTTTGCAAGATATAGAGAAGGAAATTCCGCTATGAACGATTTCCTGTCTGATTATTAAATATGCCTGATGTATTCTGCCTG
>Ga0157364_1008196_pt1 | contig 10822 bp, 7 predicted proteins | sample AttsexASBM2_FD_111476 | JGI IMG/M metagenome (GOLD analysis project Ga0157364, IMG submission 111476) | Fungus gardens microbial communities from leaf cutter ant in Ribeirão Preto, State of São Paulo, Brazil - Atta sexdens ASBM2 | ecosystem: Host-associated > Fungi > Mycelium > Unclassified ... | reverse complement strand
TATGTTAATTATATTTTCGTGAAATATTCAAATTGTTCTCTTCAAAATTGCAAAAAGTTATTTATAAATCAAATTATATTATTCTCTCTTAAAATTACTTCAAATAATTAAAAAGTAGCTATATATGTATTAACTCACACATGCATAAATAATTAATGATGCTTACCTTTCTCTTACTTTTGCAGAAAATTTCCTTTCAATCTGTTTTCATTTCAAGAAAATACAGGACATATAACATATAACAAAAAATCAAATCTGTAACGTAAATAAAAACATATTAATAAAAATTTAGCAAAATTGTTACGAATAAAAATATTGAAATAAATGAAGATCTGGCTCTTTATTGTGTAAGGTTATTTGTTAATAAACGTGATGCGTGCATAATGGCAGTCATTTACTCAATTTATTAAGATATACAGGCCGACAGTTTCACTATCTATATCTAATTATCGGTTCGTGTGTCATCCGAGGCGATGCACCCGGTACATAAAAATCATTTGACATAGTGAAATCGTCGGACATGATACATTAATAACATTATTATAATTTAATTTGAGATATAGCTACGATCGCTGCAGCCTCATTGGTATTCTATTGAACGACGTTATCGTACAAATACCGCCGTATCATCTCAAACAGTATATAATATTCACAACACTCGCCTTCTACACTCGGTTTAACAAGCGCAGCCTCGAGTCATCCTTTCAAAGACGACGATCCAGACTGATCACAGCACAACGTATCTACAATATTTACAGAATTAACAGGGAAAGGCGCATAACATGTCACATCCGTATCGTCTAAAATCGAACGGCATGATGGCAATTTATGATATGATCAGGTACAACGTAAGAGGAGATTCAAAGTGGTTGAAGCGTCGCAGAGCATTCTCTACGTACATATATGCCCATAATAGCCGCACACTCACGCGATGGACAAAACGAGAAGTGAAAAATAGAAATTTGCGCGAATATGATAATCGCTTTCGGAGATGCCAATCAATTTTTCGAGAACAGCGATTTGAGAGAGAGATATTTATATATATATATATGTACGCTCTATATATTCAACATTAATCGTAACAAGAGTATGCGTTGCACCTTTCCAGATTATCGTTTCTGATAAATCGTGGTCGCATAACCGTGAAGTAGAAACCGATATTTCACTCCATCGAAATGTCATAATCGCGCAAAAAGAAGCCACGAAGCTCTCTGCGTCACCGTCGTCGATGATTCGAGGCTACTTGATGTCTAGCGTTAATTCTTTCCCCAAAACACACATACTCGGATGCGAGCTTACAGATTTTCATTGAACTCTGTTAGCAATCGCATCACACAAAACGCAGGTGTAGGATCATGTGCTCGAATTATACTTGCACTCCTTATCAATCCAACAACTAATTACGAGGTTACCGAGCGATGCGTCTCGACACAACTACGATCCGTACGTATATGTATATATATATATATATATATATATATATCTATATATATATATATTTGTTTATTTATATCTTTTTATCATTTTATGCATACGTATATGTATATTTACTGAATACAGTTTCTTTGTCTTTCTCGTGATATGGCAAAAATGCCTACATAATATAAAAACGTCAATTAAAATGCATTAATGTCTCTCAATTTTTTCGAAAGGAGAAAATTAATTATCGTCTAATGATTACTGAATGGTTTAATGAAAATTATGGCAAATGTATATGTTTCGTTTCACACGGAGTATCGGAAGCTGATAATATGTGAAAAATGTATCGGGGATAATAGTTACGGATAGTCAAGCAGCATTTGAAAAACGTTACTTTGGAAGAACGTTACATATATTAATATGGTGGCCAATCGTGAATCCAAATATTTTTTCGAGAGTTGCATGTTATGAGAAGATATTATGGAGATCATAGTAGAAAAAATTCAAGCAGATTCATCATTGTCCGAATTATCAAGTTTCGCTAATCTAACACTCCACTTCGATTCATAGATAAAAAGAAGAGGCGGACACGATCATTGCGCTGGCCGGGGATTCTCAGTCCTCGAAATGTCCCGAATTTCTAGGGAGAAGTCTCGGTTTCCTCATCATGGACTAAGTGTATTCCCAATCCCCGAAGCTATTCAACGCGGGATCACCTGATAGAAGGACATCGCGGGTGACGGGTCTCTCTCAATGTATGCGCTGCAGCATTTCTCCTTGACGTTTCTGTTCAAGAGAGTTCGTCGAGACGATCGCGGAATGGGAAGCTTGTCCCCGTACATAGGAGAGTCGAGTCGCGCTATTTTCAGTCGAGAAAGCCTAAATGTAACTTCATACTCATCGCATATATACTTACACGAAATATTATATATATATTTATATATTTATATATTCATATATATATATTATATATATATATATCCTTTGCGCTCTTTTTCTCTCTGTATAAGTTTACTTTTAGTACGAAAATAATTTCAAGCGCGACGCGGTTAATATTCGTCCGTCATTTACCTGATGGCACACCGGAACCACGCGCGCACCAGCTGTCGCCGGCCCGGATGCCGACCAATAAACACTAGAACTGGAAGCCCCGTTCCTGCGACGTAAGAATCACCTTCGGATGGCCTGTACCAGCAATGACAGGAGGCTTGAAATGAGAAGGATGAGCGGCACACGATGGGACATACCCGAGCTCTGGATGTCCGGCAGCTCACCTGGTGGCCTCATCGATGCTGGGCCGAAATCCCTATCATAGTCTGGAAACAGACGAAACTACGCTGCGGTTGTTCTAGCAAAATAGAACTATTATGTGAATATAATAAAAAAGTATTATTCTTTTTTGAATATAATTAATAATTTATTCGCAAAAAGAACAGTTATAAGATAAAAAAAAGTAGAAAGAAACATTGAAATATGAGATCTAAAATCTTATGCTGTGTTTATCAGTCTTCTGGAATATAGATTAGATCGAAAACGATTAGAGTATACGCGATCATAGATCTCCAGATGTGGAGATGTTATAAATTCAAACATAAATTATAAATAATCTTACAAGAAATATAAATGTAAATGATGGACTGTTTTACATAATAGTTTAAAAGATTATATAATATATCTAGTATACATTCCGGAAATTAAAAAAATATATTATACTTTGATTGATTTAATTCCATTTTTATCTCATATTCCTACATTTTCTTCTACCAAATTGTAATTTATTAATCATGATAACGTCAATAATTCAATAGAGATAAGATAAAAACATCTAAAATGTCTCTAATGATTATGTATCTCTGTAAAACGCGATAAAACTTGTAAAATTGAAGAACTGGTAAAAGATTTTTAACGAAGCACATGTATAATGAATTTAAACGTAATTGCTTCCACTTATACATATATATGTCATAAAGTTCATTTGCATGTTGATCATAATGGTATTATATTTGTAATATAAATATATACATATATATGAGTATATATTATATATATATATATATATATATATATATATATATATGTGCATATATACATGCGACAAACTTATCCAACTCATTATGTGATAAATAGAAGATCGAGCAAGAGAGAAACGCGAATGAAATAATTCACAAGTCATCTAGTCAGATAGCTCATGTAATTCAAACTGCAGATTATTTTTATGAATTAGAATTATAAGTTTGGAGAAATTTGATCGATTAATTCAATGTATAATCAGTTACACACCATTTTAGTATATTCGTCACAAGAAATTCTTCAATGTATTTTGCTATAGATATATGATGAAAAAATGACATTTAATCAAAATGATAATTAGAACGATTTTAAATCTGTCCATCAATTTTTTTTAAGTAACATAGATTACATATTATTTTCCAATTTTATATTTATGGAAAGAAAACCGTTTAAATTATTAATAAAATTATCATAAGTTGTAACAAAAACCTAAATTATATATTTATAACAAACATGTTATTTATATATTCGAAATACAAATTTTATTTGATTTCTTACTAATAAGTATAAAATTTATACATTTGAAAAATAAATTTCGTTTCTCTTATAAGCGTGAATTTTGAGCAAATAATTTGTCATTTATTTTATCTAGTATTAATTACACAAAAAGAACGCTTTAGTTAAAGTATTAAAAAATTTAACTGAATACAGATTTTAAAATAATTTTATTGAACCATCAAAATAATTACGAATTTCAACTATAATGAGTAATTGAGCAATGCTTCGATAACCAGCACTTAAGCATTTTACATAATTATTTTGATGATTCAACACAAAATAATTTTCAGATACTGTACTGAAATTTTTAGATACTTCAGCAAACCATTCTTTCCATGTACGATATTTCATATCTATGATAAAAATATAGTTTTATGTAATAAATAAAAGTCAAGCGCTGCTGATAGTAAAAGAGGCAATTTATTCATCGCCCGAGAAGTAATATTCTTTTGCTCCAGTCAATGGGGTTAGCCGCAGGGCAGACGACCATCGGAATACTGTTCACACTTTGTATCATCGACCGCGAACACTACCGTCGACACGTTTTGGACAAACTTCTTGGCTGTATTTTCACGTAACGTGGCCAGCAGCACCGCCGTTTGCCAGCTGCGCGGCGTCCGGAACAAATAGTTGGTAGCGCTTGAGAATACGCGAAAATTGTCAAGCTCGGCGGCTCATTTCCTCAGTGGCCTCATTCTCGACGCGACCGAATACATGCACGTACGGTAACGAGCGGATACGGAAGATAAATACGAGGAGTTGTTGCGGATAATGTGAAACGAGGGGGAAGGGGGGAGAGCGACAAAGAGAAAGGGGAGTCAGGAGGAGAGCCATGAGCCGCCGCCCCCTCTCGTGCGCGTCCGGGAATTAAATTCGAGCGAACTCTCGGTTCTACCGGAATTTCTGCGATGTTCAACTCGCGTAAATCCCTTTTTAACGAGATAAAACCCTCGGCGATGAGGAGCGGCCGGACCCCCGAGAACGCAGGAAGGGTAAATTCATTTGAGATTAAATACATCCGACGTCTGTTAAATCGGCCCTTATCAACCGTTACCATCAAAGAAACGCCGGATGAAATGTTACTGGATTAATTGCGGTGCCGCAGTAATTCGCAGATGTGTCTTGCGAGCTTTTTCATTTGTTATGTGGCGAGAAGAGCGATGAGACACGTAGTGAGATACGTAGCTAAGAGCTGCTACGCGAAGCGCGTCATGATATATTGTGCTTCCGGTGCTGAGCTACACACTTGAAAGTCCTTAAACTTTAATAAGGTTGTTTAAACAAATTTTTACACTTTAGTGCGCGAAAGAAATAATCTTCAACAGTGAGTTTACAAACAAAACGATTATGGCTTCTCATAATATTGTTCAGTATAACAAGTAAAAATTAAAAAAGTATAAGGTTCTGATATACGTAGAACTATTAGGCGTAAATTAATCCTTGAATAAATTTCATGATAATATTATTAATAAAAGAAATAATTTATGCGTTAGTTAAATAGCATATAAATAATTATCGGTAAATTCTATAAATACCTACTATACAAAGTAGATTGAATAGTACGCAGGCATCAGAAACTTTAGAAAAAGCTCTATTTTATCCGATTAAACTCACATCTACCAACGGTAACTTTTATTGATTGTCCGAACTTTGATAAATGAATTGAAGTCGAATCAACATCGCCACCTGTGGCACTAATGTATAGTCAGTAATGTTATAGAAACGAATATATCAATGACGGTAGACCATACATCAGAATGTACGATTATTGCAGTGATAAAACTTCATGACCTCGATTACCTTAATGACTTCCACCCACGGCATTATCAAATAATCTAGGATCTACTCCCTTGTAACAAGTTGCATTTATTAACAGCACTGCTATCTGGATGAAACAAAACTTTTACTCGTTTCATTAGTTTCACTTTCAAATCGTTCTATCAAAATTTTTAAACTAGGTCATCATATTGACAAAATTATTGTGACATCTATTTAACAAATGTTAAACAATATATTTCTAAAAGATATATTATATATATAATCATTAGAAATTTTATTTTATATATAATTTATTAATATTTCATTAATAAATATATAATTTCTAAAGAAATTATTATTATTTGTCTCAAATATTCCAATAAAGTTTAAACCTAAATCAATCATTTTCTAGAAACTATTTCTTAGCAAGTAAACATTTAGGACGAACGATATTATCAAAATTTGTTTTCTGCAAAAAACCAGAATGTAACGACTTGAGAAAAATATACTTTTTTTTGGTTTTTTTCCTAGCATTGGCAGATAGTCGTCCAAATGCAAGGCGTTTCTCGAGAATAGTTCATCGTGCCCCTTGGCTTGCCCGCCAGAAACGGACGTCGAAACCGCACGTCCGTTCGGAAAAAGTTATTCCCACCTACCAGTAAAATCCACTGTACGTGACTTTCCGCATGGTCGGCGACAGACGAGCCATTTTCCAACACTTTAACAACATCTTTACTGGTATTTTAGTCATGGTACATTCTCTTACCATTGATTATATTTCAGTGGCTTAAAAATCGCTTGAAGGTATTCGAACTTCTAATTAATTACAATGAACCTTAAAATCGTTTGGTCACTTATCGAAGATACGTTAATAACTTTTACCGAGTGATTTATAACGTAAAATAATTTGCTAGTTCAATTTCAATCATATCAGATATAATAGATATTTAAGAAATTGTTTTACTGGCATATTCTACATGCACAATAAAACAACATAACAAGTTTTCTCTTTAAAATTAATTTTTATAAAAAACCGCATCACAAATCTCCTTAATAATTATCCTCAATCAAGTGCATGTTATCGAAAATTAAAATAAATGGCCTTTTTTCATCATTCTATGTAATTTATAATTTAAATTCGTAAGTTATAAAGATGTAAGTTATATGGATGTGTATACGTACTAATTGTTTTTATAACATTAGATAAGAAGTATTAATTGTAAGAAATGGTCGAAAAGAATACAAATTACAATTGTATGCACACGAGACAAGACTCTCAAAGTCAATTGATTTTTAGAGAACGAAAAGAAAAAACATAAAGCGAAAAAAAAATAATGGAAGAGTTTGCTTCTTTCCATTTCTTTCTTTTCACTTCCTGATATCAGAGGTAGTAGACGGCCGCGGGTCAACGCAGCTCGTTTTTCATTAATTGAAAGTAAACTTCAGGAAGGGAGAGCTAGCTGACGCTTGGGGGAATCTTTGAACAAAGTCATTCCAAGTGAGTTTTGAACTTGCATTCTGCCGCCAATCTCCGTCAGCTGGCTTGTATAATATAAGAATCTGTAAAGTGCTTGAAGTCGTTAACGCGAAGTCTACCTTTTGCAATAGAAATCGGAATCGATGAAAATACTGTGGAAAACGATCCGTGTAAACAGATTTAGACGCTGAAACTTATACGTGATCATTATTTGAAAAATACATCAGATTCTCAAAAAGAAGAGTAACGATCCTTTTTTGCGTTTGTCGATGCATGAAATATACTTGAATGCCTCGTAGAACACATTAACTATTATACTGTGGTCGAATTTCGAAATCTGGGGATAGTAAACTTGTACAAAGGATTTACGTGAAAATGTTTCAACAGACATCTTGTAATCCCTTGTAACTTAACTTGATCAATACAAGAGCATTGGTAGTGGAGCATAGTATATGCAACAATTTTGTATGTATAAAGTTATAATGATACAAGTATAATGTTATTTTAAAGAACACTTTATAAAAAAAAAGAATAATAGTTATTTGATATTTTTCTATAAATATATTAAATATTAACTAGATTCAGTGAAATAGGAAATACCGTTCAATATTGTGTGTTTTTTCCTAATGAATGTTGAAAAAAAGTTTAATTAAAACTTTTTAACTTTCAGTCATTTTAGTACGCAAAAAAATATCACGCAATTATTGATCTTTGCTCAATGAGCAAGCAAACAGCCAGTTAACATACTCGTATATTCTCATGTTAGATTTTACGACAGCGAAGGAATGACCGCAGAATCCTTCCCAGTCAATAAAGGGGGCCGAGTAACGCGACGAAGTAATTCGCTCGTGGATAAAGTGGATCACAGAGCATTGCCAATTTAGTGGATTTTCTCTCTTAGGCTCTCCCTTCTCCCTTCCCTCCCTTCCCCTCGATCGTAGATCGTTGACGAGGTTTTAATTACACTAATTACTCGAACGACATGGCGGTTCGGACGGAACATGTATCGTCATGGGAAATGCCTAGGCTCTACGCGGAGCGTGTTAAAATAGATATTTACTGACCTGGATTTCGCCATTCCTCGACCTCGTAGTCGAAAGGTCGTTGATTTTGTCGTGATTTCTTGTTACTGTTTCTACCTAAAATGCATTACACAAAGGCGGTTTTACATTGGTGCTCTACGGTAGGCTGCTGCGAACGAGGAGTTGAAACGGATGGTTTTACTTAAGAATCGAGAAATAAATGAATGTTGGATTTCTCTCTCAGAGGCTTCGCTCGATCCTAAGTTAAAATATTATTTCTACCTATTTCGAGATCCATATTAAATCCGCTTCCGGCGATTTAAGGTAATATTGTATTACCTTACCGCTCAATTTAGATCACGACGTATCTTTTCTACAGCTGTCCTACATACTTATCGTATGTATAACAAATGTACTATAACTGAGACAGATATAACTGATACAGACATAAACTGAGGAACGATATCAATATTTAAATAAATTTAATTACCATTCTTATGCGCTGACGTTGCATCGTATGGCTGCTGTGTTGTAGTTGTTGTCGATGGAGCTGGGATTTCTGCGTTAAAGTAATTAAGTGATATACTTTAATATTAAATTCGAGCGCTCAAGAATGTATAGAATTGCATTCAGAGTAATAGATGATACTGAAGATGTACACAAATAAGTCAAGTATCATTACGACGTAGAAGTTTGTTAGATTTTACGATTACTCTTCACAAGTCCATAATGCTAAGACACGTTGAAGCGGTCTACAATTGTTTTCGCGTGGGTCGACGGTTAAACTAAACAAAACTTCCCTTTCTAGTCTACTATTAACGTTGTCAAGAAAACAACACATTTCGAGGAGTTTCACTATGAAACCTCACGAACTTCCGCATCCTATCATGCTCCACTTTGCTTTTATGTATTATTCGAAATTGAAATTTTTACAATTCACACAAGTTGATGTATAAGTTTGTATTTAGTAATATTTAGTAAAATTTTTAAGAAGACTCTTTTTTGATACATTATATCTGATAATTATGTTAAATACAAATTTAATGAGCAATTATTATGATTAATGCTCGTAAGAGAAGTGTACTTAATCTCGTCTATTGCTCGTTAACGGCGAAGACTCAAATATCTTTAAGTAACTTACTATTGGAAACCAATTATTTCACCATTAGCGCGCAGACGTCGATTTCAAATAATCGATCTTAAATAGACCACAACTTGATATCACTTTGCTCGATACTTTTCAATGCACGATGTTAAATGTTTTTTATTCTGTGCGAGGATATATCTTTATCGCATTTTTTTATACCGCATTAGATATGTATTGATATTCTTATTATCATCGTTATACGACTTACCATCTAATTTGATGACACCATCCGTTCCTCCAAGAGAATTTTGTGCGATGCATTTATACGAACCAAAATCTTTCGGACCGACGTTCCTTATCTTCAGTATCATGTACCTGTTGTAACCACTGTCGGTGGCTACCGCATCGTACTTGTCGCCTGAAACAGAATTGCCTGTGCAAATAAAACCAGGTTCTCCGGCTTCCATTTAAAAATAGAATTGTGAAATCGTGAGAGATAAGAGGATGATTTTAAATATCATACAATCTATTATATATGGAATTGTTCATTTATATACGTTGAAAACTTCTAACAATCAACAAATTTGTTTATGTATTTATAATTTTCATGCTTGTTCAATACGTAAACAAAATTTTTAAATATCAAACTAAATTTTTAAATTTTTGTGTCATTTTTAAAATAAAATTGATATTTGATTTTCATTTTATTAGACTGTTGTAATTAGTATCTACTTTTATTTATGTGCAATTTTATTTTATTTGTTTATACAATCTTAAATAAGTAAACGAAGACTAGAATATTCAATAATATTGTTCTTATCAGTTTTGATATTCTTCCTTCAAATTGCATAAAAATTGATTTTTGTAACAAATATGCAATCAAACAACAGTAATATTTTTAAAAAATTGATATGTTATTTTTTTTCGCTGGAATTCTAAATAGATATTTCAAACTTATCAGATATGCAATGATTATAGAAAATGTGTACATTCGGATTCTTAAAATTACCAGAGACTATCATATCGCCGCGTTCGGTTGTCCAATAATTTATCGAGTTTGGGTAAGCTTCAGTATGACACTCGAGGGTAACGTCTTGTCCAATATACGCTCCTTCCAACTGATTTGGTATAGAGAGCATGGGTGGAACTGTAACACAGAAATGATATTCATCATGAATTATGTATATATACTTTCCAGTTGCTAGGAACGATGGGACGCAATGAATAAATTTGCATTAATATGTAAGACAAAAGTAATTATGGGAAATGTGAAAATATTTCAGAGTTTAAATTGATTATAACAACTGAATTAACTAACGATATTCATGAAGCTTGTGTGTGTGTGTGTGTGTGTGTGTGTGTGTGTGTGTGTGTGTGCGTGCGTGCGTGTGCGTGCGTGTGTGTGCGTGTGCGTGTGTGTGTGTGCGTGTGTGTGTGTGTGTGCGTGCGTGTGTGTGTGTGTGTGTGTGTGTGTGTGTGTGTGTGTGTGTG
>Ga0157364_1008195_pt1 | contig 10822 bp, 8 predicted proteins | sample AttsexASBM2_FD_111476 | JGI IMG/M metagenome (GOLD analysis project Ga0157364, IMG submission 111476) | Fungus gardens microbial communities from leaf cutter ant in Ribeirão Preto, State of São Paulo, Brazil - Atta sexdens ASBM2 | ecosystem: Host-associated > Fungi > Mycelium > Unclassified ... | reverse complement strand
TGAATTTGTTTGTAATTTCAGATCCTGAATTTCTTCAGATGGGCACCAAACAGTGGAGAGATACCTATTGTTTCCAGCTTACGGAAGACGTTTGTCCCACTATACTTGACATGATTGGTTCGGAGCGCTCAAAAATCTTTAGTATTTTAAAAATAATTGAGAGAGACAACGATAAATACGAAATTGCTAAGAAGCATTATAAGATTCTACTTGAGGAATTGCCAATAAAAGATCAAGTAAGATACATTATCTTTGATCATACCGTTTGCTCAAACATAATAATATTAAATTTTTTATTATCAATTTTTAATATCAGAATCAGTGTGTTCGAATTTTTTTTAGATAACACTATGTTGCGCCGACATGTATCTACGACTAAAACTCGGTCAGATGTGGACGGAGCTTAGCAAATATTTAGAGCAGGTCCACCTCATCCCAGTGAGTACGGACGCGCAACTGATCTGTCACATGGTGCAGTTTCACCATTCGTGGAAAATTACAATTAAGGACCGTCAGAGAAAGTTGGTTGAAATGGCCAAGAACGCAGACGAGAACTTAGAGAAAGACGAGTTCGCAAAGATACGCGATTCCAAGTTGGAACCGACCCTGGAAGCGTTGGACGATATAGAGCGCATCCGTCGTACGACTGACAGATCGTACATGTTACGGAAGAAAGCTCGACAGAGGCAACAAGTGTGCGCAACCCTGTCATTCCCCAGCGATGCTGACATCAAGCAATGCCATCGAACGTTTTTGGATAAGACGAATGTCACGGTAAAATCAAGGGATTTAAAGAAAGAGAAAGAGAAAGAGAGAGAACTTCTAATTTAGAGTTTTGTTTGAATTTTAATGGCATTTAAATTTTATTATTTTTAACTCGAACGTTTCGGCTCCATTTACTGTCATCAATGACAAAGTATGAGAGGTCATGTATTTAATATCATAAGTTATGTTATTAGTTGAACTTTTAACCCGCTAAATATTATATTCTTTAATTAACTGCACGTTTCTTACCGCGCCGACTCCAATATTTTTTAATACTTATTTTAGCTATCGGGCTATCTCTTTATGTTTTTTATTTTTATTTGAAGGCTGTACTCTCAGACTCTTTCATATTTTAATTTTATAAATTTCTAAATTTTTAAAAAAGAATTTATAATTTTTTTAGGCAATTTTTGGACAACATCACTTGGTCGATTTACACGTTCCATATTTAAAGGATTTTCAGAGCGATTTTACGGAGATATCTCCAATATCACCAATATCATCCTTCGGTTCACCTCGCAAAGTTCTAAAGTCCTTTGCTCAAAATTATCACGAATTCCTTGTTCTATGATCGCTGATTCTATGAACGCACAGAATTATATGATCGAAAGTCTCAATCTGTAATCTGTGTATTGCTTAAGTCATCAAATAATGATTTAATAAATGTATCAAGTTAATATATGAAAAATTCAATTGCAATAAAATATCTTCTTCTTATGATAATGATATTATCTTGCTTCGATATAATAGTTGTCTTCCTTATCGACAGAGAAAATTTCGCGCCGCGTTACGCGCGGAATTGTCATTGTTTATTCGACACTAATTGATTCAAATCTACACGTGCGTCTATAAATATGACATATCGAGAGAGATATAAAAGAAAAAAAATTATCTTATGTCATTAATTCTTTAACTCATTGTTAACAACTGTTTTATTTTTTCAATTAATTTTTAATGGCTTTCAATTAATTTTTAATTAATTTAATTTCTTCATTGTTTTATTTTTAAGAACGGTCTTCCACAGACATCACGATCATTATTAAACGGCGCTAATCGAAACGAGTCGATCGTGCGAATTTCACGTTAGCGTTCTGGCGCGTTATCTGACACATAAGATCTCTATCTAGATGATTATCTAGATAATCTCGAGGTCGCTTCGGAGTGGGCGAGAGAGACTGGCGAGCGCAGCGAGTGACTAGTGAGAGCGAGCATGCCGTTCGCGTCGTAAGCGAGTGCTGTCGCTGCTGCCGCCGCCGCCGCCGTCGTCGTCGTCGTCGTCGTCGTCGTCGTCGCCGTGGTCCGCCGTCGGATGGTACCGGTTTGAAGAGCGAGTCGCGCTTCAGGACCAGCTTTTCGCTGTTCGAGTAGAGACTCTCGCTCGGTCGTCGTCAGTGTGCCACGTGACCTGTAAACTTTTACAAATCTCTTTTGGCTTTCGCCCCGTGTTCGTTCGACAGGCGCGCCTTCTCGTGCAGGCAAAATTTACACAGATCGGTCGAAGGAGACGTGCTTTTTCTCGGCGGTGCGCTCTACCGATTTCGTTTTTTCCGGAACATCCTTTTCTTCCCGCGAGACGAGAACTCGTTCACGCAACGGCGTGTTCACAACTTCTCTCCCTTCGCTCTCCCGTTTTCTTCTCTCGCTCTCTTTCTCTCTTTTCCGAGTTACCCTTTGATTCCCTGTCTTTCCTCTCCATCCGGTTCTCCCTTCACCACCCACACCTTTGTGCGTCTCTCCATCCTTCTACGTTCTTCCGCCGCCGCCGCCGTCGCCGTAAGTGTGTTCGCGCGCGCGCGCGCGTTCACCGTTTTTCCGTCGCGCTCCGCTTCGTACTTGCTTCGCCTGTGAGTGTCTATCGAGAGAACTCACGACGCTCGTTCGTTGGTAACTTTCGAGCGAAGTCCTCCGTAAAGCGGAAAGACGGGACGGATTAGAAACCTTTGTCGTGTCAAAGTTGTCGCAATTATGGCGCGTAAGGAGGAACGATGGTGCTACTTTGATGGTGCAAAAGGACATCGAAGGTCGACGTGGATCTCCCTGCTATTAGTTATCCTGTGCGCTCTCCTGGCTGGATCTTTGGCGGTCGCCGAGCACGGTGAGTGTCTGCGTCGTGTATACCTGTATGTGTGTATGTGTGTATGTGCGCGCGCGCGTTTATACAAATGTCATTTACATATTTGCGTATATATACGCCGCGGCGAGCGCGCACACGGGTACCTTTCGATAACCTGTTGCGTATCACGGAGGATTCTTTTCGAAGCGAGCGGGGAAGACTCGAGCGAGACGGCCGTCGCGCTCGCTGAAGGAAGAGAAACGGTGCGATGAAGCGAATAAGAGAGAACAGTTAATGTTTAAAACACTTTATATCTTTTCTTTTCGAGACGACTGTCTAAAATTGAATACTGTAAAGCAACGTTTACCCTTGTAAAAAGAAATAAAGTGAAATGTCAGGTAATAAAGAATTATCAAACGACGCAAATGTTTGAACAGATAAAGAATAAGAAAGGAAAAAAAGGAGGTGGCTGAAGAGAGAGAGAGAGAGAGAGAGAGAGAGAGAGAGAGAGAGAGAGAGAAAGAATGAAAGAAAGAAAGGGAGAGAAAAAATTCAGTCGGGGAAATCCCACGTCTGGTACTCAAGTCTAGACCTTTTTTGACGTCGCTCCCTACAGTGATCCCCACGTTCGTTGAGGTCGTTCTCATGTTGCATCTGACGCCACTCGGCGTTGAACCTCGCGTTGCATCGCGCCGATGCAACGGGATTGGGAAGACGGGAACGCGTGTCGTTGAAATAAGGTCGCGCTCTCTCGTTCGCGTTCGTGCTCACAGAAAACACCGAGTGATTGTTGCGTTCGAGAATGAGACTGATGTACGGAATAATTAGAAAATTAATGTAATGCGAAATAAACGAAGGAATAAATGCGAGAGCTTTGCCGAGTCTTAAGGCTATGACACATAAAACAATGTGAGACAAGTTAGACGTAAGCAGGAAGCGATTCGGTCAATCACAGTCTGGATCTACAATAGATTTTTAAGCCTTAAGCCATAAGAAATGGACGAATCACAATCGATTCTTCTCGCATTAGGCTGTAATTCAGTTTCTTACGGCTTAAGACTTAAAACGCCTATTGTAAATCCAGACTAATGAGCTTTCTAAACTAAGTTTTAAATCTTAAATTATAACACATTAACCAATCACAATCGAACGTGAGAAGAATAATCGATTATGATTGGTTAATTTCTTATAGCTTAAGACTTAAGACTTAGGTTATGACTTATTGTAGAAAGTCTATAAAGGACTGTCTACAGTGAAAGTAATAAGTTGTGTAAGGTCCTGCGCACAATAGAAGGAATAAGGAATTAGGAATAAAGAATAAACGATTTCAACCTATCAGAAACCGTGTATTCCGATGTATCCGATTTCTGATAGGTTAAAATCGTTTATTCTTTATTCCTAATTCCTTATTCCTTCTACTGTGCGCAGGGCCTAAGTAATAATAAATTGTAAGCCATAAGAAATTGACCAATCATAGTCGAATATAAGGGAAACAATCGATTTATGATTGGTCAGTTTCTTACATTTTCTTGCTTACTATACAACGGGAGCTTTTCTCAGCAAGAAATACAAATTGACACAAGTTTGATTATCAGTAAGAAACAAAGCTAGAATTACTCTTGTGTTTATTTGTGCCTTTGCTGGAAAGTTCTCAATATTATTTCCATTGTAAACACTTAATAGAGGCATAAGGCAATAATCATAATACAATAAATACATAATCCAAAATATTAATTTGCTTACTGTTTAAGTTTCTTTTATGTCGTAGCTTTTAAAAATTATCATCGTGATCATCGTGAACAACATTATGTATGAATCTCTTTCCCTGCTTTATGTAACTATTTTGTTGTGTCACTTATCACGCCCTTTGATTCAATAAGCCATTTTTCAAAATTACAAGCGTCACGCGATAATTATTGGTATCGCCATAATTAGCTCGTCGCTAGAATACGTTGTTCGATTCGTTTGTAAAAAACTACATGAATGATAATATCTCCTTATCATTCCGGTTAAATTTACTACTAGTTACTATGGTAAATTTTCTGAAAAGAATGAGAAAAGAAAAGGAATTTTTGCACCCTGACAATTTTGCGATCTCTTTCATTCGTTGCTGAGGATAACGATATGAAGAATTCACGAATGACTGCTTGCAGGGTTATCTCGGGGTTACCCTTCGCATACCGTTGACGCGCCTTGATTTCGCGATTGCGAAATCGCTTGCCACTTGTTCGGAGCCGTCGCTCAGTGTGCGCTTTATTCGCCGTGTGTACCTTCAACAGAGAGAATCACAAGAATTGCGACTGACATTGAATTCATTGGAATTGACTAAGCATTGGCTATTGTCGACGTTGCCAGAATCGTTGGTATCATCAGAACGTTGAGGAATGTTAAACTGTTGTATGTTAGTCGTTGACATCGTGTGTTAGAGGCACGAACGCGTTACGCTTTTGTGTAAATTGATGATTTTATTCCAAGTGATTCTTGGGTTGTAGTAAAACTGTTATTAAGGCTCCTGAGTAGTCACCATGATCATATTGAATCGTGACGTCAGAAGCGAGAAATGACATGTTAATTTTTATTACAAGCCATTTATAAATAAAGACAATTGGATAAAACAGAATGATAAGATTGCTTTAAAACATTTGTAAAAATTGATAATCAGTAAATAATCGTAAAAAACAGAGTTTGATAGTCAGTAAATAATCGTAAAAAACAGAGTTGGGTAGTAACTAGTTAAAAGTTAAAAGTTAAAAAACTAATTAAAAGTTAAAAAAAAAAATTAAAAAGTTAATAACTTTTAACTTAACTTAATTAATTTTAAATGCATTAAATTTTAACTTAACTAAGTTACTTTTAAACTTTTTATTAAGTTAAAAAATTTTTTTATCTCTTTTAAATTTCTTAGAAAAATAATAAGATATAATAAGACTAATAATAATAAGAATAATAAGATATAATAAGGATGTATATTCGTAATCTGTTTATATTTTTAAGACCATCTTAAGTAATTTCTTAAGATGCTAATACAGCTCTCTAATTGGTTTATGCGATTATGCCTTATGCCATAAGTCTTAGTCCGGATTTACAATAGGTGTTTTAAACCTTAAGTCATAAGAAATTGACCAATTACAGTCAAATATTCTTCTCACATTCGATTGTACTTCTTCTGGCTTAAGATTTAAAAATTAATCACTGATCTTGTATCTTCTCTATGTGCTGGCTATGTTATATAACTTATATAGTTGTATCGTTATGTGTTGTATATTTATATCACATATGAATAAAAAAATTAAAAATTTAATTTACTTAATAATCTATATTGTAGTTATTTAATCTCATTTTTAAAAAAAATTAGGACATTATGATCTAAAAAATATTTTTTTTTTAAATTAACTTTTTTTTTAACTTAAGTTAATTCATTATCGACTTACCTTACGTTAAGTTAATCTTTTATTCCTTCAACTTTTAACTTAACTTTATTAATTTTGTAAAGCCATTAACTTTAACTTTATTCAGTTAAAAAAACATTAACTTATCTAACCCTGATAAAAAGTGATAAAAAGCAAATATAAAATGAAAATAAACTACATTGAATAAAAATACTTAATTGATTGTCAAGAGGGATAAGTATAGTTTTCGTCCATTTTACAAATGTTTTAAAGCAATCTCATCATTTTGTTTTATCCAAATTGTCTTTATTTATAAATGTAATAAAAATTAACGTGTCATTCTTGCTTCTGATGTCACAATTTAATATAGTTGTGACTACTCAGGAGCTTTAAAGATGATAAAATACTTGAATTGTTAAGCTTGTGTGATGAATGTTATAGTGAAAATGACTTTCCTTTTTAGTCGGAATTCATAAATTAAATTGCAGAAGAATATCAGAAATAAATTGTTTTTCTCATTAATGAGAATCTTTTACAACTTTTTAATAAAATTCTTTCTTCATATTTTTATCCGAAATTGTCTATAGAAATTTCAAAAGAGCAATTATGCGATATTATACTATTGCTGCTTCCGAAACTTAAGGCATCTTTTGTCTTCTCTAACTCTACAGTTAGAGAATCTATCAATAATAAAAATATTTTATAATGCGTGAATAGTAGTGAACTTTATCCCGCAAGTATTGTGCGATGCAACAAGCGGCTGCATCTATAATGCAAACGCGGGCAGAATATTTTGCGGAAATCGATGAGCTTGTAACGATGCGATACTTTCAGAGTATGTCATATTGATTGAAGTTACATTTGAAAAAAGTAATACCGCAAGAATCAGATTTATATTAAAATATCACTCTTATAATGAGTCCAATTTTCGAATTCGTGAAATGCGTTTAGAATTGTCATATATATTCGCTTGTCATATATATTCGTTAATATATATTTTTAAAAAATTATATAATTTGTCCCAAAAGTGAAATTTAATTTTTTATTTAATTTTTTTATTATTAAATTTTAATTTGTGCAATACGACCGCACAAATTAAATCGAAATAACGAAAATAATCAGAGTGATATTTTAGAAAAATATCATATGAAAATGTACAAAAATATTATTTTATGTTACGTATATTATAAATTTCCCTAACATTTTTATATGCAATATTTTTAAAAATTAAAAAATCCGTGGTGTTTCATAGGGCGCTTAGATAAAAATAAAAAGAAAAAAAAGAAATGAAGATAAAATGTAAATCCATTCTTATGAGACTTGGCCCATTGATGATTAATAATTCAAAAGTATGTATAAGTATTTTTCTGCTATCTCTTTTACACATGCTGTCGTCACACTGTATATCTGACAACTTATCACGTTCGCTGATTATCATGATAGATCTCGTATTCGCATTTTGGGAGGGAAATATCAGCAATAAACAAAACAATGCGAATACATTTAGATAAGCGCTCATGACCTCAGAATTTGCACAATCCAAGGAGCGTGCAAATATACACGCGTGTCGAGATAACGCATTTAACACGATAACGTCGTGTTATCAATTCAATATTATATCATTTTACTTTAACAACGATTATCGTATTATTATGATTTAGATTTCACTAAAAAATTGACATTTTATGTCTTATTTATTGGATATTTATGCTTCTAACTCTAAAGCATTTATCTGCATTGGTGATTCGACTTGTTGCGATCGAGGGCTTTTATAATTCGCAAAATCGATTTCGACTAATGTGCGTCCCATTTATGAGTCTCTCGAGTATAAACGAATCGTTGAAGCCGGTTTACGGGAAGTAGCGAATGATGATACGGATATATGCGATACGCCTAGAAAATTTTAATTTAACGTGTGCAAAAAGAAATCGCGCGAGTAATGGAACACGCGATATCATTCGTGACGTTTGCCTTGGTAACATTTAATTCGTTCTATGAGTGCGAAACGCCTCGTTCAGCTAAGCGCGTAATTAGATCTCGCGTAATTCCACAGCGGCGAATGCAATTTTAAAGTGCGCCATGGCACTTTAATCCCGCCGATGAAAACGCTTGGCCACGAAAGACAGGCGTTTATCTTGGAGTTACTAAATTATGTTAAAAATGAGTTAGGCACACAAGTAGCAGTTTCTTTTTAGTTGGTAGTAGTTCAATTTAAAATGTAAAATCATGGCATACATAATTTATCTTTTTAAATTTCGAATGTAATTATTTCCGTGTCCAATTATAACGTTGTTGCATATTCACGTCATTTCATATAATTTGTGTAATTCATAATTTGTAATTTATAAGACTTCTACGAAAACGCATACAGCGTCTCAAGTTTATAAAAAAAAAAAAAATTATATTTTATATTCTCAAAACCAGAATCATTATTTTTTTTAGATAAAAGATTTCTAGGATAGATTTATCAGATCATTATAAATCTGAGTTTTCAATCTAGATAAATTCCATAAAGAATTTCCATAAGAAATGCTTGGTGATTAGTCAAGTGTAAAAATTCTTCTTTTCATAAAGGAAACTTCCGAGTTGAAACGATCAATCTTCGCGTGAAGATACATTTTTTCGTTTTTTTTTAATCATTCAAAAATGTGAAATTCTATGGAATAGACTTTCACGACACTCGATAGTCTCATAAAGCGAGCGCGGAAACGCTCTCCACGAAGTGTAGAAATTTGTCCTCGTAACACTTGGCTCTTTCGCATGCATAATCTCGCTTTTTCCAATACAACGCGTCCACGAGGGATTAAATAATATAACATAAATGACACGTTTGCGATATTGAGGTTTCGATTCTCGACGAGGAGGAGGGAAAGCTGATAAACGAAATTATGAAAATTACAATTATTTCGGTTTCCAGCAATTTTCTAGTATTTCTGTGTCTACTTTCTGTTTATATTACGTATATGATGCAATCACATACACGTCTTATTAGATTCTTCTAGATTTCTCTTAATTGCATAGTCCGACAATCATAGGTTTTTCTAATTATCTATGCATAAATTACGAAATTATTATTTACATACACGCTCGTCGGTGATATAAGCAATTAAATTGCGCGTGTCTAAATAGATACTAAAAAAAAATTGTAGAAATGTACAAAGATATGACTCATACAAATTTTAGAAATAAAATTTGCAAGTAATTAAACATTATTCGATTTCTCAACAATGTGATTAATATTTCTCTCAAATATTCTTGAAGATAAATAAAATGATTATAAAAGCGATTCTTCAAATTCTGATAAATTTAAAAAAAGATTTTTCTAATTTTTGCATCCTAGAAATTCCTATGTAGAATGTGAAAATTTTTGTATATCATTACATTATGTTATCATTTTTTTCAGACAAAATTCTTGTCTATATTTTCCTTTCGATACATTTTTTTCCGAAGAATTAGGAGAGATAGCAGAAACCGCACGATGCCAGTCGCTTTTATTCACTTCACTGGTGATTTGCAGCGAACGAATAGACAGACGGATGAGACGAATGGACGACAAACGTGCGTCGACAGCTCATCCATGAGTCACGGCTTTTGTCATATTTCCATCGACGTAGAAAGTTCAACGTACCCTCCTCGACCACTGCTCGCCGTTACACCTTTCGTACAATTGCGACTTCAAATTGCTCTATTTTCGCTAACGCAGCGCGTTCCGCTGGACTTACACTCGTGGTGACCTCGTTCGTTTCATAGAAGACGCGTTTGTAAACCGAGGAAGTCAGTGTCCCCGTCGTTGAGATCGATAGTTGGTGGTAATGTTCATTGTTCAAGAGAAAATGTAATTCGCAGAAACATAGAGAAGAAAGAGGCCTTTTTAGATCATAAATTTCTTCTAAATTTCTTGCACTGAAATTTCACTCCCAGAAAGTGAAAATACAATTACCCTTGAAAAAGAGTACCAATTTTCACTCCAAAAAAGTGAGATTTCACTCCTTTGAAGTGAAAATTCTTAAAAAATGAAAATTGTCACTCTTTTTCAAGAAGTGAAGAGTGATTTTCACTTTTTTGGGGTGAGATTTCATTGTAAGAAATTTAGAGTATTAATAATTTAATTTTAAGTTTATCAACGCAGTAATTTTTCTTAATTTATTCTATCGTTACAAAGAATATGTAAATATAAATTGAAAATTATCTCTGCGTGAGATAAAGAAGTTGTATGTCATAACACACAAGATGTATGTTTACGTAGCTTGAAACCGTATAATTCCTTGTACCTTGGCCTTATATAGCACATATCTCTCACTTGCATAACGACAGAAAATATCCCGAAAGAATCATCTTGATTGAGAAACAAATTTTACATACCATATGATTGATTCTCGCTAATGTTTCTAAAATAATTTGGTATCAATTTTTGGCTCGCGCGCGCGCGCGCGCACACACACACACGCACGCGCGCGCGCGCACACACACACACACGCACGCACACACACACACACACACACACACACACACACACATCAACGCGAAATCAAACTCTCGTCTTCAGACAAACCCCACATTTAGATTAAAGTCCAACGCACGTTCATAATATTCTCTGTTTATCATTGCTCCAAAT
>Ga0157364_1008194_pt1 | contig 10823 bp, 6 predicted proteins | sample AttsexASBM2_FD_111476 | JGI IMG/M metagenome (GOLD analysis project Ga0157364, IMG submission 111476) | Fungus gardens microbial communities from leaf cutter ant in Ribeirão Preto, State of São Paulo, Brazil - Atta sexdens ASBM2 | ecosystem: Host-associated > Fungi > Mycelium > Unclassified ... | reverse complement strand
TAATATAATACAAGGATAAAATAAATCGCAATATTGCTAGCAGTATTGCAGCAGAAGCCTATCACGCAAAACATGGAATATTGATTTTGAGTGAAAAGTATTTCGCGGTATAGGGTTAGTGCATCGTTTGACTATATTTGACTTTGCAAACTACATCAAGCATCAGACTAACTTCCCATATTGTAAAAGAGACACACCGGCTGTTGTATACGGAATAATTAGCAGCGTTGTGCAAGGTGTATAGGGGATCTAACAAGGTTAGCTAGTCTGACTAGTGTGGGGGCCTTGCGCGCGAGAAGGCGCTCCTGCGAACCGCACTGTCGGCTCCTCCGTGAGGGCCCAACGGTCAGATGACTCATCGGGGCCCGGATATAATAATGCTCACGACGACGATGATGATGATGCCGGCGGCGACCAGGAGACCCCTTCCATAAAGCTACCCCCTTAACAGTAACGCAATTCAGCGAGCCCCACGTGTACGATCGAGTTCTTAGTCATCAAGTTATCCGGAACCACTATCTTCTTTCTTCTTTTTTCTCCTTCTTCTTCTTCTTTTCTCCCCCATACCGTTTCCACCACCTGATCCATGCACGTGTAAAATAGACGACTAGAAGCAGCTATGTCCAGGTCAACGTACGGCACAAATTCGCTGCCGAACGCGTGAGTCATCGTGCGAGAGCCGTGCAAACGACGCTGCAGGAACGCAATGTGTGGGCATTTAGGAATACATTTGATGTTTGGCGGATCTTCCTGCCGGAATGCGAAGTATTTTTTAGGTCGACGACATCGACATCTATCGCCGCCAACGTTGCCAGTGCATACGAATACATTAACCCGGCGCGGCGGGCTGGCGGGGACATTAATTTTTATGGAGTCGGAGATCGAGAGATGTCGTCGCCACCATCGGTCCGGATGAGCAACATTTCGCAACTCGTACGAATAGTGTTTCACAAAAAACGGTAATTATAAAATTGAGCAGTAGTGTGTAAATTGATTAATTCGGCATTTATTGCCGATTAGATTCTACACACTTGTCTTCTCTTTGCGAAATAAAGATTTTATTTTTGCTATTTACAAACTCGACAAAATTAGAAAGAGATGACAGTAACAAAAAATTTATAAAAATTAGAACATATTGGATTAATCTTGAAATTACGTAACTGTAATAAAACGCCAATATAAATGTTTTCATATTAATAATCCAAAAGATAAATTCATGAAAAATTTTTTATATTATCGCTATATTTGGAAACATCAATTTCGACTTTAAAACATCAAAGAAAATGCCAGTTGAAGAAATACGAAGGAAATGTATTCGAGTATGAAATGGTCTCTTCGTTAGCTCATAAACGAAAAATGTCGGAAACTTCCTGCATACGTAATCGGGAAATTCCTTGCCAGAGCAAGGACCATGTTTTCCGGATTGAAATAACAACATTTTTATTCGTTCTTTACCAACAATGGTGACTTGAGCAGTGCGGCTACGAGAGAATGATATATGTGTGCAAGTAGAACACACCGCTGCTAATTGGTTAATCGTGTCCATCAGTGCGCCAGAGAAATAGATAGGGAAGTCGCGAAAAGCCGAAGGCGATGGCCGAGTCCGCGCTTATACGAGAATCATTTTTTGCTAGTCGTACTGTATCGAAGTAAGTGGTAAACTAACTGAAAGTACCATTTCACTAATTACGCGAGCATAAAAATACAAATTAACGCTATTTGTTACGACCGCAGAAAATGATTCAATAATCGATGGTTCGCTACTAATTTATTTTTTATCTGTTTATCATTTCTTTTATCTTTAATTTATCTCTGGTTTTTCTGTGTTGATGCTATTATTTTTATGAATCTTATTTCTTGTACAGATTTTTTAATTTGATTAGAATTTCTTTATATAGATACAAAATAAAGATTGATAGAAATATGTTATTATTGAAATAAATATAGATCGAGAATATACATAATTATAAAAATATATTAAAACTAAAATTTATATGTAATATAATTGATATGTAATACACAGCTGAAATAACAAATCTCTTTCTTTTTCTCTCTCTTGCATTATTCTTCTTTCTCTTTTTGCTTGTTTTTTTTACTTTCACTATTTCTGTATCTTCGCCTGAAAACCAGTAACTGATGAATCGTTTGGCAAAGGCCCGTTCCTCAACCTCGGAACATAAAGAGAGAAGGGGAAATTGCACAATCAGACATTGCTCTCTACGAGTGGACGACGAAGTTCCTAAACATGACGCATAACTCAGGCGGATGAAACAGAGATAGGTGACACAATTTCACTTATGATTAGCGGATTAAAACCGTAGCTACCGCATTGCCCTCATGAGAAAGCAGCTTCGCAGTGCGATAAGATAACAAATAATTATGTCGGATTAATATTATCTATGAATATTGGAATCACGGAATTCTCGTAGTATACATACATATCACAATTTGTGTTTGAGAATATTTATATTAAAAATAGATTTATCTTGTGGAAAAGTGAAACATGATAAAAAGAGATTTGATATTTGTCGAGCAAAAAAACGTCAAGTCGTGAAATAACATTACGATTGAAAATACGATAGAAGATCGATGAATCATACACTATTTTTATATATACGAAATCTGATAAGTCCAAGCGGGATTTATACATTATTGCGCAGATGATAGTGTATTATGATTACACCGATACACTTGCAACTATGTGTCCCGATATTTCACGCATGATTTAATAAGTGAAATCAAATAAAATCAAATTTTTGTAACGGTCTTTCTAGTTTCTTTTATATAAGGAATCTATTTAATTTGGAGTCAACACTTCGTAAACATTATTCCGATTTAAATGTTCTACTTTATTGTATTAGTACTTTTGACAATAGTTAAGATATATGCCTTCCATCTGTTTGCTTATGATAAGGTAATTCCTACGTCAGCGTCCACGCAGTGAGAGACTTGGATTTCCCCGGTGCAGCGGTAGCGCATTTTGTTCTGTTCGAATGAGCCACTGAAACAGCGAACTAACGAGTGCACATATTCCTGCAGGCAAACGATGCAAGCGAACGTTCGCCACTGTCGTGTCCGTATTTGCGAATCCTACCAGGCTGGAAAAAATCCAGGTATCTCTCTAATTATTCATCATCGCGTCCGAAAGGGAAAAAACGAAAATTGGTGAGTCCGCTCGTTTCCTCTCTCAGCTAATACTTTCATTCAAAGAGGATTCCGGCAGCCACGGTTGCCGGTTAGGATTAACGAGGACTCTATGCTTCTCTTCTTTATTTCCTTTCGGTGAAAAATATGTTTTCCCCGAGTTGGCGATAAAGCAAGCGAAAGAGGGCCACAATTCAAACCTGTTTCAGGAAGCTCAAACTCATCGAACCGGAATCAGCTTTAATCTGTATTTAAGTATGACGAAAATAATTAAAATATATTCAGTTGTAAAAATTTTCTTTTGTGTTATTTCACAAAACCTTTCATCGTAACTTTTACCGTTAAATATTATATTTTGGGGGGGTATTAAGCGTAAAATATCCACCCGTTTTTCGTGACCGTAAATAAAGGGGAATAAATTAGTGATATTATATATATAAAGTACTGGTAAATCAGTGATGTTAAAAAGCAGGAGAACAAATTTGTAAAATGTCATTGACTCATTGCGAGAATACGCGAGCATGGAGAGATAATGAGATGGAGTGAAAAGAAAGGAAACGATAAATGACGTGGCATTTCTGACCTATAATTTTGGCAGAGCAACTCCCTTCTTACGAATGCGGTAGATAATACCAACTTTCGAGAACTTCCACTACAACCGCCAAAAATGACAAATATGGCAATACACAAATCTTTTCGACATCATTATATAATGCTGCAAATTTAAACCGCAAATTTCTTTAATCAACGGATTCTTTGTCCAATTTAAATTATTCTTCCTAATATTAATCACATCTTACGTCTTATGTGTTAAATCAATGAAAATTATTTAAAATTGCACATCCTTACGCGGAATAGTCATTTTCGTAAAATTAACTTTTACAAATTAAAATTTTTTAAAAAGATACATCGAAAAAACGCAAAAGTCGAACGACAGATATATGCAAGCCATCAGGTGCAATCATACAGGTCGAATCATGTTGAAAGCTCCCATCCAGTGCATATGAGAGAAAAAGAGAAAAGTAGAAAGATCTTGGAGCGGAGTAAGAAGGAAGTAAAGATCGACGTAGTCTCACTAACCCATAATTTCCGAAACAGCTCCCTCCAGGCTCTGAGCAGTAGACGAGAAGCGGTAGATGATTTCTTTGGCGTCCCTTATACCTGGCCTCTTACCCTGTTCTACCCGCCTTCGCGTATCCCGGGGTCAAAGAACGTCTCTTATTCTCCGTTATTGCGGTCTGAGGACCGCGAAAAGAAAAATATGCGAAGAAATTTTTCGTATATTGCGTTTGCAGTGCGAACTTAAAATAATTCATCGTTACTTTTTGGCTTCCCTTAATAATACCATGTGACGCCCACCGATTACGCGCGCGTTGACCATCGCCGTCGGCGATTTCCCATACGGCAACACCATAGGGCACTTCTTCCTCCGTCTTTGTTTCTCTCTCTCTCTCTCTCTCTCATCCTATTCACTCCCTCGCGCCTTGGTCTATTCGTTGATTTCTCTTTCTTCCACTGGTCAGGCATTGCTCTCGCGTTTATTAAAATGCATCATGTAGAAGGCGCATCGGAGCATCCCTATTCGTGGCTCCCATAACAAAATTACTGTAATTAGCTTCTCCCTCCTACGCTAACCATCACTCTAGCTTGTGCCCTAATTCTATCCTCACGACGATCCACAGAAAACGCATGCGTTTTGCTACTCTCGTTTTGCTCGTGCATCACAACACGATCCAAGGTTGCTGTCCGATTCTTCATAATTGTTTTTTCCGTGAATCGTGTCGTTTTGGAACGAGACGATCTAACGGCATAATTTCTAGTTCCTTATATTGATTTATTCTATGTTGTCGAGCATCTATCATTTATGAGAATTTTAATCTGCCTGTATGGCCTTAAACGATTCTCTCTTCTAACTTTATGTTGTATTTCTCTGTTGAGAGTCTCTTACAGAGGTCGAGTCAAAAAGGATTTTATGGCCAATAAAAAATCCAGTTGCTGGCTATAGTGTGCTTCTACAAAAAAAGCGTTCGTTTTCATTCCATCAGATCCATCTATCGATGTTATTCCGATATACTGAATGTCTGTTGGTCGCCATACCCTATAATTACGTGACTCAAATAATGCTAATGTAATTTTGTTCTAATAATCGATCATTTTGCATTCTTTTATTTTTATCGTTTGAACAGCCGCATTTTATCATTGAATATATATTGCGCGAAATTATTGAATAAAAAGTAATAAAATTTCAATATATCATTGAATTTTATTTTTTGAAATATCCAATATATTTTTTTGAATCTATTATATTAGATAAAATAAAAATTAACAAAATTTAAATGCTATATATTTAACCGCTAAATCTAGTTTCTATAATAAAATACAGATTATTATATATGAATAATATTATGATAATCTCAATATTCAGTTCAATATATTTTACAATTTATATTACGTTGCATTATTGAAACATTATTATTCATGACTGTAAAATAAACTAATCCAACATGATAATAATACATCTGTTCAAAGTATTCCAGTAGAACTTGCAAATATGACACAACAGAGATTTGCATATCAGCTTCCAAAAAAATACTTTTCTATATAAAGACATCATTAGCCATATTGATTGAAATTTCTTGACAACTTTGAGTATTCGAGCTTTTGAAATTAGCTTCTCCATTAATAACCCTTCCCCCCCTCCATTTTTTAGAGTTCGAAGGAAAAATTGAGTTTTAATTAATGTTGGGATTAATTTCCCAAAGATCCAAGCGGAGTTTTTCCGATATGTTAGAAATTTGTCGATGACTAGTTCATTGTACGAGTTTTAAAATTCTTGGAAAAACTCATCCGATTTGACGAACCTTCAAGATCTTTCGCGCAGAGAAACGGAAGGTCTATCTTTTTTGTCCTTTCTTCTTCTTTCTCTTTCTTTCACAAGGAGATCTTCTGAAGATAGAGGTTTTGTCGACCAGTTTCGAGACCAGTTTTAGAGAGTCCCTTCCCCAACCCTTCACCCTCCTCTTTCTCTCTTCGTTCTTCGCTTCAATGTTTATTGCACGAAAGGCTATTTGTTGTAAAATCTTTTCAGAAAATGCTTTAACAGAAACGAATAGTAGAAAAAGAAGAACAGAGAAGGAAAAAGGAGAGAAAGAGTAGAAAGCAACACAAAACCAGATGTAACATCGTCATGGATTTAAAAAGCCCTTGCAAAATCTTTTGTGTGCTTCGAAAACTACTTATAGGTGTACCACGCAGTCTGGAACTGTCGGCGACACGCTGAGTATTTTACCGTAGGATATTTTATCATCAATTCTCTAGGCTTTAGGCTTAGGTTTAGATTTTATAAGTGTGTTGGTATAAAATGAAAGGAACAAAAAATAATTTAACTAAATTCGATTATAATTACGTCAATAACAATAAGTCCAATTCTGTGTTGTGCATATTGGACGAATTGTTACAAAGCAACTCTGAAACAAATATTTTTTCTTGAAAAAATTTTTATATTCAAATTAAAAAGAGGTAATGATAATTGTTGAATGTAAGAGATTATGATATAGATAAAATTTATTTTACAAAGTCATTTCAAATATAAAGAGTCCTTGAAAAATCCAATTATTGATATAAACAAGTTACTTTTTTTCAAAAACAAAATTCATACATTCATTTAATCTAAAATTATAAATGTATTTAAATAATTAGTGTAATATGCATATATATATATAATATTTTGATGCATATAATAAAACATTTCTATATTTTTTTAACGATTGTCAATATATTGCATCTCACGCATTTGTCACAAATAGATTCAAGGACAAGAATATATTTTCAAAAACTAATTAATTTCTCTCTCTCTCTCTCTCTCCCCTCTCCCCCTCTCTCTCCAATTTCATAATGCCGTCGAAACTCGTTCTTAAAAAGCACACGAGATAAACGACAAGTTTAGAACCCGATAACGCACATCTATGTTTTTAAAAAAAATTGGATAGGAACATAGGAACAAGGATGTAGAAACAGAGAGGAGATGAAAGAAACGAGAAGTTACTATGTGTGAATAGATACCTGCTGATACCTGTTGATACCTGTTCTAACTTGCACCTGTGTATTTCAGGTCAAAGTATGCAGTCTGCGAACACAGACAGTAAATAGACACAGGTAGAAAAGAGAGGATATTTTGCTCCAAAATTCTATTATAGTCGACCGTATAGTGGTTGATCGATTTCTGCATCCCTATTGTGTTGTAAAAAAAACCCATTACTTTTAGTACTGCATTCGCATCGTTCCCTTTTTACTTCAATTTAATGCAAAGTGTTTTGTTAAGGCAATATTTCACGAATTGTATCCGATCGAACAAATTTAACGAATATGTTTTAAATATTGGACAATATCTAACATTCCCGCTGATGCACACAATATATATGTATGTACATAAAAAGTACAATTTCAAAACCGGGTCTCAACGGACTCCGGAAAATAAAAAGCGGGATCTCGTAACGTGAGACGGGAACGGTAACGACGACGACAGCAGTGGCCATAAGAATATTAAGACTGGTCTTAAAGAGGTGAAAAAAAAACTCACGTCCGTCTGGCTGTCTGGTGACTGTCTGGCTACATATCCGTTCGTTTTAAGCTGCATTACTAATATTACTAATTGAGGATCGTTATTTTCCATTATAATTAACGAGGCAACAGCTCTAAAAACGTCATCCAAAAAATTACTTTCTTCATTTAAAATAGTATTATTGTTTTTTATCATGCTCGAAAGAGCTACTTATCTAAGTACCTTCTTAAGTAGCAAGGTGACGTCAAATTTTGATAACGTCTTACGTTTTGAACGTCAATAGGACGTTATCTTTTTTACTTAGGTAGTTTGATTATTACGGAATAATCAATATTAGAATTTTATAAATTTCTAAAAAAAAACTTTTAAAAAATCAAGCACATTGAAAAAAATTTCTGATTGAAAATGAAGAAATCAGAATTTTCTGGTTAAATTTATTAGAATTCTAGAAATTCTAATTGAGATAAAACCGGAATTCTGGTTGATACGATATTTCTGATAAAATCTACTATTCTCGAATTCTTATTCTTATCAGAACAATTATATAAATCAGAATTCTAATTATCTCAAATAGTAATCTAGTAGATTTAACCAGAAAATTCTGATTCATCTGTTTTTCATCAGAATTACTATTTAATCCAACTAGACCATTTTTTTCAGTGCAGAAATGTAAGAATACTCCAAAAAATAAATCTTCGTAAATCTTCGCTACACGATGTACTACGTTTCGCAAGTAAGCATAAACCATAATATGCTTTCGCAGATTACGAGTATGTTCATAAGCCATTGTATTCTTATGCATGTTTAATAAATCACACACATTTTTGGCTTGATGTATATAATAAGAGATAAATAAGTTTCCGTCACGTATACTGTCACTTTCAACCCTCTTTATTTCTTTGTTTCTGAGAAGAGATTGGACGAATATCTCTCGAATATTTTATGATTTCTTGTGAAATATATTAAAGAATATTTATAACCCATTCCGATGTCAGCCGTTGTTGGCACGTTATCGAGTAGAAATATCAGTTGCCCCGTGCAACCTCATATCCTGCATGAAAAATCTTCCTTCCCATTTCCTGGCACATTTCCTCCCGAAACCGCCGCCGATCATGGCGTCACATCTCGCCATTTCGTGCGAAATTAACGAGATCGCGCCGCACGAAAATGCAAGTTGGCAGATCCGGCCGCGATTAGAAGCGCATTATTACCGAATTATGCGATGGGCGACTTCCGGCCCAGAACATCTCTTAATTACGTCGCGTTACAAGTTAAAACGCGCAGCTAACCAAGACAAAAAGATTGATTATGGTCAGAGACCTTGTATTTCTAAGAACGAACAATGTTGAGAATGTTGAGTCGTTGAGAAATTTTTTTAAAAATTTAGTTTTATTTCATTAAAACAGGCAGAGAATGTTTTGAGAAATTCAATATTAGGTTTGTGGACACATTTAAAACTTGAAGTGAGATACATTTGAGTTTAATATTTAGCGAAAACGAGAAAAAGAATTCTAGTCTAGTCTAGCAGGTCTAGGAATAAAAAAAACAGACTTCTTATCATCTTACCAAAAGTGAAATTTTATAACTGAAATGTTATTTAATTTTAGATATCATGTTATATTTTCATTGTAAACATGTATAAGTCTATAACGACGTATCACGTCTCAATATCACCACAAAAAGATTATATATTTTTCGAGCACTGTAATAGAAATGTTACATTAGTTCATTTCATAAGAATGCATAATGGATTATATAATATTATATCTCTAAGCAACATCTGCAAATAATTTAACTGTCAACATTCATTTGAAATTGTAAACTTTTTAAAGACACTGGCTCGCATCAGAAATGCATCTGATTCAGCTGAGACGTTTCCAGTGTGCGATTAGAATCCCTCCGGTGGCCTTGACAGCCGAGCAGCGAGAAAGACAAAGGATTCTCGCGGGTGGAATTTGCGAGGATCACTCGTCTCGTCTTGTTCTCCGATCGCGTGACTGGCCAGAGCTAGCGCACTCATAATAAGGTTACGCGATGCACACAAGCATGGAGTAAGAGCTTGTGGCCAGTGGCGTCTTCACTAATTCGTTTCTTCGGGTGTGAGTCATCAGGTCCATTTCCTTTCAGTCATCGCGGGATATACTCGATACTTTTCAACTTCAGCAATCAAATGGGACGAAAGAAATTTTGCGGCGAGGGCTTTAAATTGTTGGGTCAACCGGTTGCTGGATACGTACCTGCTCAAAAAATCATATCTAACGTCTGATTCATCTCTTCTGAGTAATCTACTTGTTATTTCACTGAACCTGCTTCAGTACACCTTTCATCCGATGAGTCAATGATTACATTTGTACACAAAAACAAATAATGTCAATTATGTAAAACTGTTTATTTCTAACATTTAAAATTCTTTGTTGACTTTAAGATTAAAGTAAAATTTATTCGAAAAATAATATGATGGGATGTGTATGTGCGCGCGCGCGCGCGCGCGTGTGTGTGTGTGTGTGTGTACTGTTAGAAATGTAACTACAAACTTTACATGTAAATGAAGTTCGTAATTATGAACGAAATTAAAAGAAAAAAAAAGTAATGAATAATTTAACTGAAAATTAAGTTACAGTAATTACTTAAATGTAATGAATGTATATTAAATTTATGAAATTTAATGTATTAATAATTTAATTTAAATGTATAATAATTTAATGTAATTTTTAATAAAATTTTATGAAAAATACATTAAATTTTATGTACACAAATATACTTTTTAATTATAAATATATTAAATTTAATGTAATGTCATGAAATAATAAATTCAAATTGTAACTTAATGAAATTTTAGAACATTTCTAACAGTGTATACGCGCACACACACACACACACACACACACACACACGCGCGCGCGCGCGCGCGTGCACACCTTTCTCAAAATTTTTTTTTTCAAAGCAAATAATCCCTGCATCATTTGTTCTTAAAATCAAATATATTTTACATAATAAAATTAAATCATTTATCATATATATGTCTCTAATTGTGTGTGTGTGTGTGTGTGTGTGTGTGTGTGTGTGTGTGTGTGTGTGTGTGTGTGTGGGTGTGTGTGGGTGGGTGTGTGTGTGTGTG
>Ga0157364_1008193_pt1 | contig 10823 bp, 8 predicted proteins | sample AttsexASBM2_FD_111476 | JGI IMG/M metagenome (GOLD analysis project Ga0157364, IMG submission 111476) | Fungus gardens microbial communities from leaf cutter ant in Ribeirão Preto, State of São Paulo, Brazil - Atta sexdens ASBM2 | ecosystem: Host-associated > Fungi > Mycelium > Unclassified ... | reverse complement strand
TGTGTGTGTGTGTGTGTGTGTGTGTGTGTGTGTGTGTGTGTATTGTGTGTTTATACGTCAAGTAGTTAACTACGGATTAGATCAGACACAAGACAAAACAGTATAATCGCATTGCACGAAAGTAATTGAATATAATCTCATAAAAGCAGCTCTTTGTACGTACAAAGAAAATTTACTGGCATTATTACCTATTTTGGCAACAATGCTAAAAGAGGGTCGTGATGTTCTATTAAATTCTTCGAAGATGAAGCGACTCATTCCTTATATTCTCTTCTTCGTAGAACACTAAGAACGTGCCTACTAAAATATGCGTGCCAAATAGATAGTTAATAACTCTAAATTTAATAGATATAATACATTTTAACACAATTTTTGACCAATAAAAAACTTCCATATTTTATGGCAGAGCTCAAATGAAGTTGGCAATAGTTTTATAAAACTAATTTTTCCTCTTTCTCTTCATATAATTATTATAGTATATAATAAAAATAATTTTTAAATGTTATAAACTAGGAAACAATAAAATGAAAACTTTTTGTTTAGAAAAAATATCTTCTGTCAAAATGATTAAACTGTACGCTGTACAAATTCTTATTTTGCAAAATTCTGAATAGAAAAATGGTAAAATAGTAAAATAATAATTAAAAGATTACAATAAAAATATAATTTAGAAAAAGTCTCAGCGTAAGGAATCAATGGAAAAGAAATCAATTATAGATGCAACAGATTTTCCGGTCGACAATATAGAAGTTAAAATACCTCACATTCAATAAAAATGGAAATGATATGTAAAGACTGTGAAAGCACGACATTGTACGGCTAAAGTTATTTTATCGCGATTAGGAAAACTCGTGTCAATATTACTATATAGTATAAATATATTCCAGTTCAGTTCTTAAGTTATATATTCGCGTAATATGCTGGATAGTAGCGGAAATATAAAAACGGTGATAAATAAAAGTTGATTGCACTAATTCTCTTAAACTATAAATACATAAAAAAATATTTAAATATGAAGTAAAACACCAAAGTGAGAAAGAGTCAGCAAAAACATAATTGAGCAGATAAAATAAAGGAATATTAGCGCGAAACACGGTAATGCTTCGAAGAAAAATATAACAGAATTGCACTAGTGCAGTATCTAATGAAATTGCGCTACGATAATTAGCGGTATAAAGTTTAATTATATGTCTGTATTAACGTTAATTCTACAAGCGTTAAAAAGTGGCAATAGTGATAAAATGTTTTTTTTAATAATACTAATTCTATATATAGAACTAAGAAATACTAAAAAAGAGCAGATCTTTTAAACGATAATCATTACACAATTGAAATAAAATTTGCAAGATAATATCAAAGTCTGCTGAAAAGATAATAAAGACTAGCATTTAGTCCTCAAGTTAAATGAACGACGAGAAAATATAGGACATTTTAGGACAGTTAAATTATGCATCTGAAGATGATGACTCACACAATTTAGTACAAATAGTACGAAAACGTACGAAATATCTATCGTCTTAAATAGACACGACGATAGTAGTAAAAGTTCTCCTTCACGATTTCTCTCTAGGTGCACATAAACGGATATTCAATCGATGAAAGAACAAAACGCGAAAGCGCACTTTCCTAAGAGATAATACAGATAATAGAGAGTTCGGATAAAATAAAATTCTAAAAATATTAGAATGTGTCGAATAAGATAGGATAGAGAGAAGAGAAATCTACAGTAAAAAGAACTGCAGTATTACGTTCTTGTAAGATCCGCTGCGTATCTATACTCTTATAATTTTCACACGCTCGATGAGCTGCTCGAACATCCAGAATGAGAGTTTTATGGATCGAATTTCGAATATAACAATCTCTCTCACACTATTGCTATTCCAGCACGGAATCTCTTCGTGACCTAGGTCGACCGCGATCGCCGCCTCTCAGCTCCTTTCCGAGGAAGTTGAAAAGTTGTTTCAGACGCCAATTCCGAGGAAGATGAAGATGAACAAAGAACTACCGGCGGAAGAGGTAAAGCGTCTTCCTATTCGGATTTTCATCCAGTCTGGAGTATAATCCGGACTTTCTAGCTCCTCCACTGAAGGAACTGGAAACATTTACAGCCAGCCGACACGAAACTCGTTGCCCCTCTCTGCGCATGACTATCAATCCGACTTCTACCTGCTATCGTTCGCCGCGAATTTATCAATCTCGATGTTGACGCGTACATCCATTCTTTAGCCACCGAAATGAACGGCTTCGTCTCCTCGACGCGATCGCGTATAATTTGTCAAATCACGCTTGTTTGCTCTAAGCTTTCCTGAACTTACGGAAACGGATAAGTTCGGCAACGAATCAACCCTCAGCTCGTCGTCGTCGGCGCGTTCTTCGCGGCACTAATTAAAGGTCGCGTATTGTCACGAGCGAGCTTTGTTCGCATTTCAATTACGACCCGGTCGATTTCGTTGAATGAAGCGCTATGAGCCAATCCAAAAGGTCTCGCCCCAACCGACATTGTTCTTATCCCTCTTGTTCATCAGGAATTCGACCGCTTTAAGACGTAGGCTTTGATATAGTACCGATATGAAAATTGAATATTATGCGGAAAGTGTAGAGATGCTCGTTTAAATCTTAGACGATCCTCAGAAAAGCGATTATCCGATCCATCAAAAATCAAAACTTTATCAACAAATATATTAAAGTTAGTTCGTTCAAGACGGAATGAAGAGTTGCTAAAGTGTTTTGCTAAAGTATTTAAAAATTTAGTTCAAGACAGATTTAAAAATAATAACTTTGTGTGTTGGAACTGTCAAAAGAATTATAGGCTACTCAAACTGATTGTTAGAGTGTCAAAAGTTTTTTGTAATATTGCTATCATATTTGAGTTTTCTACATAATTATTTTGACAACAAAATTATATATATTTTTTCAGATCTGTATCTATACCTAAATTTTTAGATACTTTAGCAACATCGTTCTTTCGTATAGTATGAAAAGCCTTTCTGAATACGTGATCAAATTTTTGAATTTTCAAATAAATTCTCTACTAAATAAATAGAAATTTATGTTTCATTTGTTTGATAAGACAATGCAATATTTTTGCTGTCTTTCGCTTTAACGATACAATTCTCGTGAAAGGAAGCAGCTCGTCGCTTCGCGAATTCTTTGACAGGGTGAATTATGACGATCATTAGGTGGATTGATTTTACCGTCTAGAAGTTTAAATTCAGCGACATTGAATTTCGCGAATTGAACCGCGGCCCATTCGCGTCCGTAGTGTCGTCAATCTTCGTTCCAAGCTTCTCCATTCCCCGTTCTTACCATTCGAATATGTCGCAAGAGTTGTCGAATGTAAAAAAAAAAGAAAGAAATTTCTTAGGCGAATAGTAGAGGTTCCGATAGGATCAGATCGAATTTCTTATTTATTTTAGAGAAAACTTTCATACAAAATCACGATATTTGCATTGACAACAAAATTTACTATATGTTATTTCCATAAAATATTTCTCAATGATTAGATTCTTATTAAATAGCTCTTCGATAAAACAACAGAAAATTCACAAATAGAGAAAAAATTGTCAGCATTTATACAGAATGCAGAGAATTTTTTCTTAGAACTTACCCTAAAAATATGACAGTCAATATGGAACAACATTGTATTTCGAAAAATTTTAATGTACAGTAAATCTCTCTCATTCATTAATAAAATTATAAAATTAATTTGATCAATTTTACTGAAGTACATGATAAAAATCTTTAAAATATTGTATGATATCACAATTATCATATTTTGAGGATAAATTTTAAAAGAAAATTCTCTCCGTAATAATAAAATATTCAGTTGATCAGAATCTATCGAATCGTGAGTTATACTGTATTGACATCAAATATTTTTCATGACGTGTGTCAGAAAAGTGAATAAATCTAGATCAAAGTTGAGAATATTAACCTGTGATTATATTTTAAATCTCGAAAAAGAGAAAGAAAGACATAGTTTGACATTTTACATTTATTTTCGTTTTTCTCCGTGAGTTGATTTTTATTTTGGCAATCTGCGAAAATTAAAAAAAAACAGAAAGATTTTCTTGAATAATACTTATTAATTTAAAACCATGCAAAGAACGAAATGGAAAAAGCGACTTCGCTGCTGGCAACGAGCGAAATTAATAAAACGCTACTATTTGCGAATATAATTTGCGGGATGGAATCAACGTCTATTTAAGTTCTGATGAAATTACCAACCGGTTAGAGACAGATGGAGCTTCAAAGAGATGAGGATAATATTCATTCATAAATTCTATCTACCTAAGGCGAGTGAGAGTAAGGTGGAAGAGAAGACGCCGCAAGACAGACGGGGATCAGACGGTTGTGAGCGAAACAAGTCAATATTAATTAATTTAATTAATGAGGCCAATTTAAGCCATGAGTCGACTTTAATAGCTTTTTCAGCTTACTTTCATGAGCAAGGCAATGTAATACTTTGACCGAGTCTGTTGGATTAATTCAGGAGCGCGTTGGATTTATTCAGATTTAACTAAAATCGGAGAACATATGCTAAATCAAAGAAAGAACTTTTCGTTCTCATTTAAATAAGGCATGATTTGAATAACTGTAAACAAAGCAGAAAACATGAATAAGGCAACGTTGATCGTGTCGTTTTCTGAATAGTAAAAAATTGTATTTCTAAAAACTAAACTTTATGTGTATTCGATAAGATCTGTAAAAGTTATTTCTGTAAAAGTTTGTTTCTTTACGATCGGCATTCTCTCTATAGTTTGTCCTTGTGTTTAAGACCATCTTAATTTACAATCTTAAAGTATCATAAAAACTAATTACAGAGCCATATTAGCATTTTAAGACATTATTTAAGATGATCTGAATAAAAATGGATTATATGAATATCTGCCTTTGATATTTATATGTTACGAATTTCTTCCATGATCGAATTTAAGTTTTTTATTTTTACGTCGAAGCGACGTAAATGATTGACAGTTTCTACCGGAATTACGCAGCTTGTTTCGTATTCTGCGTAAAGTCTGCCAACGCACGCAGTCCATATCCCTCGCGGTTTCCACTAATTTCGTAACTAATTACGTCTCCTTCGAACTCAGCGGGATCACTGCGGCACGGGAACTATTTCGATCCCTTTGAAAGCTACGTTTCGGTTTTGTTCGAATGGAATGAGAAACCACATCGTGCAACATTTTGGCGAATAACTGGACACAATAAAAAACAAACTGGTATACAGTATGTTTTGGAAAGTTCGCACAGTATTTCACGATGATTATCCTTTGACAAATCCGAAATTAATTTTCTCTTTGCTGGAATATATAGGAAACTTCATAAACGGGAAATTAATCGAAAATTTAATTAATTAAATTTTAGATGATAAACAATCATAAATAGAAATTAATTGATTAAAATAGTTGCTTTTGTCAAATGTGAAATTTTTACGCTTATCCTATTTCAAATACGACCAGTATTGCAAAAAGTACTCAAGTTTTCCGAGAAATACGACACGTGGTGTTTAATTGCGCCGGGTGTTTCGTCGATTTCTGATTAAAATTCCGGGTTCTCGGTAAAAAAGGCTTGAAGAAAAGAAGCAAATGGATGGTATGCGATAGAAGCTGCACGGTTGTGTAGTGCACAATACCGGCCGCAATTCCGTTTGAAGCGACGTTAGTTTTTCAGCAACGCGGGACACCCAGCCGTCGTTTATTCGCCATCGATCGAACGTTAAATCGTGCGTGACGATGAATGCCGGTTCGGAGTCCGGGGAGGGAGGGGGGATGAAACGAGACACGGGGTGAAGCACGTCAGAGAAGATTGTCCGAGGGATTTTTCAGGATTGCGTTGTAGACGCGCGCTTGCATGAGTATGTCGCACTGAGATCAGTGTATGTATGTGTGTATGCACGGGTTCCTGATGGGATAGCGCATTATTTCCGGAGTGGCGGACAACGAGTCTCAAGCGGTACATTAATTGACTATAAATTTAATGCTGTCTCTTTCTCTCCCTCGACATTAATTCGACTATCTCGAGAACGACTTCCGTCGTCCGCGGCAGCTACTCGCGACAAAAGCAACGAATCCGCCGTTAACGAAGTGCCTTAAATACGTGCTACTTAGCGCGTTCAAAGCAACGAAAACAGAACGACGAACAGTTTCCGGAATACTTGGGAAGGGTAATTGATCGTTAAACGCATTTGCATCGCGACGCGGTCGTTGTTTCATCGCTAGTCAGATAACGATTACGGTATAATCGTCGCATTTCACAACATCAGAAACAAACGCCACTTTAAATATTTTTCAAATGAATGAAAGATTCATTCAAAATATATGTATGTAATATACATACTCAGTATCGATTTACAATAAGTTGGTTTTTTCGTCATTATCACAAAAATTTTGTACTAAAAATATTTTAAATTTATACAATTAAATTGAAAGTATTTTAACGAGTTATTGTAAAGGTCCAATTTTTTTTGCAGGTCGAACGCACGACTCAACTTACACTCTATATAGATTAGGGGAAAGATTGTCTACGGGTGCCAGATTATATGTAGAAACCGGAAGAGCCGATGGATTGGACACGGATGGGGATTCGCCCAATAGCCTTCACTCATTTACGGGTCCTCCGATTCCTCAAGGTGAAGGCACGAGTGTCACTCGAGCCTTTTTGGATGGCAATCATACTCTAATTAGCATTATGGCACGCATCAATCCTAGTCCCGATTGGTTCGTAGGCGTGGATTCCTTCCAACTGTGCGTCGAGGGCAATTGGGTCGATACCGTTACCGTGGAGGTAATTACATTTAGCATTAATATACATATGAAACTCAATGTGTCTGCGATCGAAATTTCTCTCGCAAGAGAAAATTAAATGATTTTGCAATGTAGCTGTACTTTCTCAAAAATGCCAATACTACTTTTTAATTGTCATACAAATTTAGCCTTATTCATTTTTATTTGAACTGTTAATTCTTCGTCTGCAATTTAGATTTTTTGGCATGAGCGAAATTCACTCTAAAATCTCTGAAAAGAGAAAAGAGCATTTTACAATGCTCTCTATTTTTTTTTCCTTATTTTTACTTAAATTTCAATTTTTATTAACTGAAAGTTTTAACATTGAGTTAAAAATCTATTTGGTAAAGTAATAGAAATGTTGAGTAACTGTGAATTTTTTTTCACATTTTTTGAAAGCCTAAAATAATAAAAAATTCGGAATAAAAAAATTCCAATTTCAGACGGAAACAGTAAAAACATGTAATAATAAAAAAATTAATTAGTTCGCGTTACGCCTATATTACTTGTTCAGTTATTCAGCCATTGAATAAAATATATTTCGGACAATTGCTACGGTAATGTTACGAAATATGTATACAAAATGTAAATCGCCCCCGGAAAGTCAGATGTCTGAGCATTACGCTGGTCGCGAAATATAATTTATGCGTCTATCTCCGCGAATATTGCTGCGCACTCTGTCATTTTGCTAAAATCCATGAATGCTCGGAAAATGCATCCGTTTAAACCATCTTCCACTATTCCTTTTTCAACAGCTCGACCCGCTGGATGGGGGCACGGATAACGGCTTCACATTCACGGCTGCCAACTGGCCGACGCAGCCCCAAGGAATCGCTTACAGGATCACATCCCGATATCCGGCACATCCCGCGGGAAGCTTCTATTATCCGAATCTACCTCGTCTGCCGCCGATAGCTACCCTCACATTTACCAAGGTACATATCTCATATTCTCGTATATGTGCGATCCTTTATTTTCTTCACATTAATTCATCGTGTGAAATAAATTGATTAACTCAGTAAAAATGAAATTTTAACATAAACTCGTCTTTGCGGCAATTACTTCGAATATTTAATTACGAATACTTAATTACTTCGAAACAGTACAAAAATCGAAAATTTTTCTACTCATATATAGAATAGTAAAAAGGTAATAAGATGAATGAATCTCGTATGAAAATTACTTCAAAATATTTTTATTTTCCAAGAAATTAGAAATATGTAAATTACACGACTATCCTTTCTATGGCTCGATAATATCTCATTCTTTTATGCATTTAATGCTTCGATTTCACGAGAGCTCTTTTGTCGTTTGGTAAAATAGCCGCGCAGCAGCAGTCCATTAAAAGAACATCGAGCTTCAGTAATAGCCATTAATTTATTTCCCCGGTATTGATACGCTACGTAATAAATGTCCTGACAATATCAGTTTCAGCATAAAACTGATTAATTGCATTCGCTGTTTAAACAATCTAATAATTCTTCTTGCTCGATAATATGGTCTCGATAATACAATACAAGACTGGACATTATTTTATTGCGCCAATTATCATATATCGAGCAGGAGATATAATATTGAAATTATACGTTTTCATTGATCTTCATAAATTAGAGGACAAGCAGACAAAATACACTTTAAATATTCATCTGGAAAAAACTATATTTCGCTTCCGACAAATTTGTTCCCAAATGCAATTGCTGAATTATTTTATATCCTTTTCCTCACTGCTAACATTAAATACATTTTCGACGCGCAAGAAGAGTAGCTCGACTCAATGCAAATATTTGTTTTCCGAAGCCATGCGAACAGGTTCGTCCTCCTTCACCTTGCATTCCTGCAAACATCGAACCTATCTTGGTGAGACTATCTTCTTCGCTTCATTGCCAAATTGATATTTTTACAATTTTTTTACCAGAGAGTCAGTTAAGTACTTTATAACAAAGATTATTTTAAAAAGTTTATAAGATTTTATCATGAAGAAAATCTTACAAGTACTTTAAATAAATTAAAAAATTTTTTTTAGATAAAAATGTATGATTTTAACGATCCTTCACTGAACAAGATAAATCGGATAATTGAAGGAATAAGTGAAGTCTTAAATTAAATTATCGCTTCAAGCTAAGACTATTTTAATAGTAATATCGAGAAGATTACACATCGTTCGAATGAATAATTTAATTGATCTCAAAGATTCTCAGCCCTTTTAAAATCTTCTTTCTAACCACAGCATAGTACTCGCGGTAACGAAATTCAAGGAGCAACGACTCATATTAACTCGCTAATTATCTTTGCCTACAGTCCATCCTCCATCCTATCACCCTGCTTCACTGACTCCACTTCATCCACCTCTCTGCTTTCGACCTCTCTTTGACTCGTGTCACTTCTACTTCCGCTTCCCTATAGGGCAAAGGGATGACTCGCCTACTAAATTCCTCCCCTTACTCGGCCTCACTTACCACTTAATTACCAAACTTCTGTCGCTAATCCAATATATACCCTCTCGCAGCTCGTTCTCTCTCACCATTTTCTCACCAATCTACCTTTCCTTCTTTGACTTTTGAGCGTTTATGATAACGTAATCTACACTTGCTAATGCTTCCAACAGATTTGTTAATCCATTTTACATAAAGGTAGAATAAAAGGTAATTTACACAACGTAAAATGATAAAAATATAATTCAATTCAATTAAATGCAAACTTAAAAATATAATGTCTTACTATTAATGAATTTTAATTAATCCAGTGTATATTTTTCTTATTCTTGATATTTAATACTGTTTTTGAGATAATTATTGATGTAAATATCTTAAAAATTTCAAACAAATTTTGTTCAAACAATCTGAATCGTTATTTGTCACATACTATCTTTACGGTTTATATAATTACCGTAATATATGTATCATTTTATTTCTCTCGCAAAGCATTTTCACGAGTAGCTATCAAGAGCCAGCTTCAATTCCTCCGAGAAGGAGAGTTGCTCGCAGCTGCGCTTGCGACCTCACTGTTTCCATTAAACTTCACGCTTCCGGAACTCCATTAAACTGAAAATCAGACCGCCTAATGTAATGCCCATTTCGTACAACAACGCGCCCATTATCGCCCCAAAGTGTCCGGCTTCGCGAAATCGAGAACGTTTGTTTACGCCACTTGACTTGTTGAAAGCTTTGAATAATGGAGGCATGATCGGGTGTAGAAATAAAAGTTAGTGAATAGATTGTATGATCACGTACATTGCAGGAGACATGTTCGCAACACGAACAATAACTGAATAATAAATTTAGTAATTCTACCTTTATAATATATATATATTTATACTTATACATAAAAAATTCTGTAATTATGTAGTAATATATATATATATATATATAAAATTTATAATAATTTAACTCATAATTAATAATTATTTATTAATTTAAGAAATTGTGGAAGCAAGCTCATAAATTCCTTAAAACTACAAATGATTTTCACGTGCCAAAATTTATTATATTATAGGAGGCACGTTCCCAAAATTACAGCGGAAGATGCGGTGCGGCGTAGCATACCTATGTCTGGGAAAAGACTAAATTTATTTAGTCTTTAAATAGAAAGAAGGAAATTACTAGGGCGAAAAAGGAAAATTTAATTAAAAAATTACAATATAACAGATTTAATTTTCTCGAGATATTTTCTTAGGATGGCATATTTACATGCTAACCCAATTACACCCAGCAAAATAAAATCATGATTTAAAATTAATTTCGTTCACAGTAAATGCTATTCTCAAGTGGCAAAATATACACAAATATATGTGCTTCCGAGTATATGCAAATTAAAGATTCAATCTATACACACACACACATACACACACACGCGCGCGCGCGCGCGCGCGCGCACGCACGCACGCACAAATGTATATATATCGGAGTTAATCGTGTGGAATCTCAATCAATCTAGTGTCCTCATTGTGAAGTTTTCTCCAAAATTATTTCGATAAAAATAATAATATAAAACATGCATTATCATAATTATAATGATAAAAAATAGAGTATTTTGATT
>Ga0157364_1008192_pt1 | contig 10823 bp, 5 predicted proteins | sample AttsexASBM2_FD_111476 | JGI IMG/M metagenome (GOLD analysis project Ga0157364, IMG submission 111476) | Fungus gardens microbial communities from leaf cutter ant in Ribeirão Preto, State of São Paulo, Brazil - Atta sexdens ASBM2 | ecosystem: Host-associated > Fungi > Mycelium > Unclassified ... | reverse complement strand
TAACAACGTCAATTATTCTTATTGATACTTTCCATCATCTATCATCATCACATCCTTATACTGAACCTCTGAAACACCATTAAAGTTCAAGTATCACAACCAGTGAGTATCTTATTTGTGATAACTTCTTTGCTACTTAATCTCTGTAAATAATCTTGGTCTCAACTTATATATTATTTCCACTATTTATTGTATTATTTTAACTTTGGACAGTTAGGAAGAAGTGAGAAGTGAGTTTTTAATCAGAGTTTAGGCAAAGCTTAGTCAGAGTCTTAGTTGATTTCCAAACTGGAGACTATGGAGTATCTATTAGGTCTTATATACTAAGTCTGTAATCAGAACTATAGCTAAGAAATAGTAATATAAAGAATAACTAAGGAGATGTTGTAGAGATAGTTTATAAAAAATAAAATGACCAAAAGTCTAGGTAACAGATTGCTAGGAGATAAAATACAAGAGGTTGATCTATATGCAAACAGTTACAATATAAAATATGAACTTAATATATGACAACTAGATGGATTCTCATTAATTTTAGCAATTTCAACTTTATCATATTAGTATTATGAACTTAAGTACAAGTATTAGAATAAAAGAATAACTTGTGTATTAAGTAACATAAGAAAACTCAATAGAGTTCCTATTACAAGGTAATCTACTTTATATACTCTAGTTTGATAGTCTATATATATTATACTAACCTTTTATGATTTAAATCTCAAAGTATGAAGATAAAAGAGAAATCTTATATTAGATTAATACAAGAAAACTTGATAGAGTTCCTAGTACAAAGTGTTTATCTTATATATTAGAGTTAAAGATAATAGACTTAAACTTTTTTCAGTTTCTTTTCTATTTTTATTTTATTATTTATTTATTTTTATGTTCAAATTTAGGATTAGAAGTTAGTATATGTAATTGTCAGAAAACATTGCTTCTTTCTCTCATACTACTATCTTACATAGTAGTGCCCAACAGAGACTTAGCAAATAAATTCTTTTTAAATTCTTCTATTCATGCTATTCCTTCTGCAACCAATACCAAATTACCAGCTATGGACCCTTGCAACTCCACAGGGATAGACTTCTTTAAAGGACCAAATCCTGATAACTACAATGATGTAAGAGGTAGAACAAACTCATGTAGTCCAAACAGTTCAAGAGACACATCAATGGTCTCCTCTACCTCTTCCATTCCATATCACGAAAAGATGGAAAACAACAACATGGTAATCAACAACGAGGTTAACACTTCCCAGGAATTGTCCTATGAGACACTCCAAGAGAAGGAAATCTGACTTGGTAAGGCGACCAGTAACAACTCTACGGCTAGGACTCCTTGTGGTAACCTCAATGTCAATACACTAGCACAACATCTTTTTGGAAACAACCCCACCTCACCCCCACCTCAAGGCTCAGCTGTGCAAAATGATGAAAGTGTCTTTGTCAACATCCAACTGCCATATGACCTAAATGCTCCAACTGATCCCAAAATCTGGAACAGCAGATTTCATCCTATTTCACTTTATGGGTCCATTGAACACATTGGGTCTGACACAAAGAGTATCAAAGATTCATTAAAGTTCATGGCGAAATACATCTCAAACAAACAAATGGAACCAGCTAATGCCAATGATCTCAAGAACCTTAACGGCATGGGTGATGCAGTTTGGAATTTTATTTCCTCTGTATACGAATCTAACTGGGACTCCCTCTACATGGATAATGAAACCAACACTCTCAGGAGGAAAATAGCTGCCAAATTTACTCCCAGGGTTCAACCAGTTCCTAAAAGGTCTACTAAGGAAACACCGAAATCTATCCCAGCTAGCATTGAGAAAATTCTACCTCCCATCCCGGCCAAATCTCAAAAGGAAATTAATGTAATCTCCAAATATTTCAAGAATAAGCAAATGGAGGTTAGAAATCCTGGAACCAACAAAATATATGCCCAAGCTTCTAAACAAGGTACTAGTACTTCAGATGTCATCAAAATCAATGATATGTTCCCATTTATTGGAGCAAAAAAAATTAATCAAATCAATGAAATTGTCAAAGGATTGCCCAAGGCTAAACGACAAATCAATATGACTACCAAGGGACCCTCACGCAAATAGGTCATCATTCCAATGAGCAACAACAATATAGTCAAATTTATGGAAAATTCCTCTATGCATGTTGCTAACATCAACAGAAATTTAAGAAACATCAAGTCTGAAGTAGCTGTCAACTTCATCCGAGCAGAACTGGTTGGCATTACAATCATAACCAACAAGGTATCACAAGCTTCTGACCTCACCACCATTGAAAACTATGTAAAAAACTCCAAAAGTATCGACTCGTCTCAAGTAGATACACCTTGCCTACCTCAATCGAAATCTTATCTCAAGATAATAGGTATTTTTTACTTCCCAAATGGAAATCTTCAAGAACACCTTAACTGTTCAGATGTTGAAAACATCATCAAACAAAATCACATTTTCAACAACATCACTCTAGTGTCGAAACCAAGGGTCATCAAAGTTTCGCCAAAATCAGACATGGCCATTGTATGAATTGATATATGGGACATACAAAGTGGCACAAAGGCTAAAGACTTAATCAATAGATGCTTCAATGTCGGATCAGTCATTGCTATAATTAGAGATGCTAACGCTAATCCTGGAGTCCCTCAATGTAAAAATTGTTGGAGATGGGGACACTCAACTTTCTCTTGTAGGATCCAAGAGTTGAAATGCGTCAAATGCAATGGCCCCCACAAATCGGAAAACCACCACAAATTTGGGTGGTGTTGCAAAGCCAACAAAAAAACAAATCCTCCACAACTTGAAACCAAGAAAGGAGAACTATGTCCCCATCCCTTCAAGTGTTTGAATTGCCAAGGCAACTACCAAGCCAACTTTACTCAATGTCTGTTCTGGAAACATTGTTTCAATGGAGAATGGCAGCAAAAGAAATACATCGAGATCTATGAAAATAAGACCAAATCAATCCACTCTATAGGAAGTGGTGAACATCAAATATGATGATATGAAATCTCCAAGTATTCTCACAAAACATCTGGAAAAACTTACTTATTGCCAATGTCTTGCTAAAGACTCTCACTCAATTCGACATCATATTCATCCAAGAGCCACCCTGGTCTGAAATCCACAAAATCCCTAGCGCTTCGAATAGCAAAGGGGAAGATCTTATAGGATCAGTATATCACCCCAATTGGCTACTTTTCGCCAGAAACATGGATAATAGGTTGGACTCTCCTAGAGTCATAGCTTTTATCAATATCCGCCTTTCTTCTCTAAGATTTTCTCTTTGTACTGACATTTTTAATCATAGAGATATCCTTCTTATTTCCTTCTTCAATAATAGTGTGTGCTATTATATGTTGAACATTTACTCCGATTCATCTCATATGGCCTTAAAATATCTCAAGGATATTGAGGTCAATATTGATAATGTCCTCATTATGACTGGGGACTTTCACATTAGAGATAGTTTGTGGGATCTGTCTTTTCCTTACCACTCTTCTATTAGTAATGATCTTATGATTATTGCAGACTCTTTTAATTTGACATTATCAACTCCTACTAACCCTTCCTCTACCAGATTCTCGGATATGGCAGGCGAATCAAACTTGGTTATCAACTTAATGTTCCTACATTATGGGTCTAGTGAACTTAACCATCACTCGATATGTCCGGATCATCGTTTATCTTCAGACTATGCCTCCCTCATCATCAATATTCCTATTGACGACGAGTTCATTAATTCTTCCAAATTATCGATTGTTCCAAACAGCAAACAAGAAATGGCTTTTATCAAAGACCTCATTACTGTTTTTGAGAATGCTGAAATGAACAATATAGCCAACAAAGATAATCTAGAAGACATTGTCAATCATATAGGGACCTCCATTAACTGGGCATGGACTAAGAATGCAAAACAGTCAAGAATTTCAAGACACTCTAAGCAATGGTGGACAGAGGAGTGTAGTAAATATCTTGACAATTATAGGACAACAAGAAGTCGCAAAAATTGGAAGGAGTTCCAAAAAGTCGTGAAGAAATCCAAACGTTCTTTTTTTGACTCAAAGATCCAAGAAGTTGTGAACAAAAGTTGTGGTCCTTGGGAGCTAATGAACTGGATCAACAAGCACAAGCTACCAGCTACAGAAGCTATCAAATTCAATGGGCAGCCATGCATCACTCCAGACAACTTATGGGGCGCCCTCCATAACACATTCAATCACGCTATTGATCGTCAAGTTGATATCGACATCCTCAGTGAAACTGAGAACAAATCTACTTCATCATGGGAACCGTTCTCCAAGCTAGAGTTCAAGAATGCAATTAGCAAGTGCATCAACTCATCAGCTCCCGGCCCAGACAAAGTTACTTGGTGCCATCTCAAACATATTCTTACACATGAAAAGTGTCTTCTCAATATCATCAATATTGTTAATGCATGTATCAACTTAGGTCACTGGCTGAACTATTTCAAATGTTCATCGACAGTGATTATACCCAAACCAAATAAACCGAAGTACAATCACCCAAAGGCATTCCGCCCCATTGTTCTTCTTAATACATTAGGAAAACTTATTGAGAAAGTAATCGTGGAAAGACTTCAATTCATTGTCACAAATAACAACTTCATTCATCCAAGTCAATTAGGCAGTTTGAAATTCAAATCCACCTCAGATGCAGAAGTCACCCTCACTCACATTGTCCACTCAGGTTAGGCAAAGAATAAATCCACTAGTGTGCTTGCTTTTGACATCGCCCAATTCTTCCCATCACTCAACCATTGCATTCTCACCATCATCCTTGAGAAAGCGGGACTAGATCCTAAAGTGGTATCGTTTTTCACAGATTATTTTGTTAATAGGAAAACCAACTACAATTGGAATGAACTGTCATCCCCTACATTCAAAGTAAATGTGGGAGTGGGTCAAGGGTCTGCACTCTCTCCAATTCTATCTGCTTTATACCTTTCACTATTTTTATATATTTTAGAAAAATGCCTAAAAAATCTAAAAATTCCAATCTCTTTCATCTCTTTTGTTGATGACAGTCTCATTATAGCTCAGAACAAATCAATTGTAACTTCGAATTCTCAACTATTTTGTAGTTACAACATTTTATCTAAACTTCTTGACAAGTTCAGTCTTATAGTAGAATATTCTAAGACTGACATCTTTCATTTTAATAGGTCTCATGGAGTATTCAACCCTCCGCCGCTCAACCTATCATCTATTGGAGGGCCTGTCCTCAAACCCAAGGATTCATGAAAATACCTTGGCTTCATTTTTGATTGAAAGCTCAATTTTCATTAACATATTGATTTCTATTTGAATAAGGCCATATCAACAGTCAAGTGTATGAAACTCCTTGGAAACTCATCAAGAGGTATAAATCCTATCCAAAAACGCTTACTATACAGATGTTGCATACTCCCTATCACATTCTATGGCTTCCAACTCTGGTTTTATAACAAAGCACCTTTATCATACCATATGAAAATATTGGGCAAAATGCAGAGAAGAGCCACAATTTGGATATTAGGTGCATTTAAGACATCTCCTTCAGAAGGGATTGAAGCCATTGTGAGTTTAATCAACATCAAATATCATCTTCAAAAACTTGTGGGTAGATCTCAAATACGTTCAGCTGCTCTCCCCGCAAACTATCTCATAAGAATGTTCATGAATGATCACTCCAACAACCATCCTAGCCCCAATCCTCATTCCATTGACTCTCTCACAAACCGTCAGAAGACTATTGCAAAAGGTCATCTAATTGACTCGAATAACAAGCTTTACGGAATCTTTCCAGCTTTTTCTCCTCTTCATCCAGAATTTAAACTGGGTTCTAGAATTTCTGACCAATTTTCTGATCACTTTTCTTTCAATTTAGCTAGTAAAGAAAAAAATCAACAAAAATGCATGCAGCAACTCGACAAAATGATACTCCAATCATCTTCTTTGCCCAATTTAGCCATCATTATAACAGATGCTAGCATCAAAAACAACATTACTACATCTATATCCCATATACATATACTCAACCATCCTTTGATAAAGACGGTTTATCATGCTGCATACATCACAAGTACTGAAGCAGAGCTTTTTGCTATTAGATGTGGTATCAATCAAGCATGCAGCAAAAATGATATTTCCAAGATAATTGTTGTTACTGACTCAATACATGCTGTTATGAAGATCTTTGAAAGTAGTCCCCATCCGTATCAACTCCATATGACTTCTATTCTTTAAGAATTGTGTCGATTCTTCACTAAAAATCAAAACAACTCCATCAAGTTCTGGGAGTGCCCTAGTCATCTCAACTGGAGACTTCATCAAGCAGTTGATAAGAATTCCAAATCATTTGATCCTCAACCTGTGCTTCCTAGTCGTACTTCATGGGATTATTGCAAGAGGATCGACAGTGATAACATCATCAGTCATTGGAAAATGACATTCCAAGCATCAGATGGAAAGGGGAGTAACTTTCTCAATCTGACTGACAACAATTATGAAGAAATTGAACCATCTTATATCAAAGGAGGTCCATGACTGCAAGCTTTCGGACATTCGAATTCATTATGCACTTGGGCTACAAGAGCTATTACAAATCACACCTCAATAGGAGAATACCGTCTTAGGTTTTTCCCTAACAAAGACTTCAGTTGTCTATGTGGTAACTTTCCAATTGAATCAAGAAGACATGTTCTTTTTGATTGTAAAAGGCACAATGGGTATTGGAACCCTAGAAGAGATTTGTTGTGTCATTTTGTCTTGTTCTTGATTGCTAATCCAAAAGCTTTTACATTCATTGATCATTCTCTTTCTGTCTCTCCAAATTGAGTTTGAAAAGACATATATAATTTTCTTGGTGTTTTTTCTTTCTCTTGTCTTTGGCTCAATTTGTTCTTTTAGGTTTTCTCCTCAATTTTCTTTTTTCCTTTTTTTCCTTTTTCCTCCTCTACATGTAGTTTGCTTCTATTGTATGTAGTTACAAAGTAGCTACCATGGTCTGCCACCATGCTCTGTGTAATAAATTGTTGAATATAATAAATAAATAAAAAAGTGATTGTCACAAAATTGTCACACAATGTAACACAATATCATATATTGGTTATATATCATATGTTATAATCATATAATTACATATTATATAAAAGAACATAGAAGATTCTAGAATAATGTTATTTTACATATGCTATTAACATGTATAATCTTCAGGATAGGCTAAGGTTAGTATAGCATAGACTAGTAGTCTAGTATATATAAGGTAGACACTTTTGTACTTGGAATTCTATTGAGTTTTCTTGTATTAATTCTAATTCAAGGTTTCTTTATTGACTTAACTCCAAGTCTTTAATTGTAACATTATATATACTAGCTAATAGTCTATATAAGACTAAGACTATATATTATCTATAAGATTAATATAGTGAACATACTATATAATATTATTATTCTAAGACTGTATATATAAGAAGACTTTTTACTATTGCTAAATTTTGCTCCTTATTAGTAACTCCTCAATTTTACCAGCTTCTATAGTCTCTTTTGTTAACTTTACTGAACTTTACCAAACTTTATTTTCTTTTTTCTATCACAAATAAGATACTCACTGGTTGTGATACTTGAGCTGAATAGTGTTTCAGAGGTTTACTATAAGGATATGATAATTGACAGATAATAAAAAGTTTTAACAGGAATAATTAATGTTGTTAAGTCTGAGGTCTAGCCCTCAGACATAGAGGTATATATACAAAAGAGTAATAGTCTGTGTACAAGCTGTTGCCATCACATGATCAAAACTTGTACCTGATGGGAGCTGTTATCTGTCATAGCAGCTATTAGGCTAATTTTAAAAGGTAACTAATTATGTTACTATATTGATATGCTTGTATCTCTACCAATACTTACTGCTTTGAGACACATCATATATCATTGTAAATAGATTGATGAGCACTTTCTAATGCAAGTTCAATCATGCAAATCCGTTTGGCCATTCGTGAGATATTAGCAGACAAAGCTTTTACAGCTGCTGATAGCCTGATATCTTAGTTATTTGTTGTTGCTTTTGTACATCCCACATATGTGCGGATAGCTCTCATTTGGGGCTTTCCAGCACAACTTAATTTGTGAAAATTGGTCCACTAGTTGTAGAGATATAAGCTGAATGAAGTTTGTGACATTTTCTTTATTTTTGGTTTTACTTTACTTTTTTTAATTTTAGACTTATAAAAAGAGTGTAATGTGACATTATATATGACAGTCACAAAAGTCATAGAGCATGATATAGGGTTGTCACACAATCATGTAACACAAAAAAGAATATAGATGGTTACAAATAATATCATGTAGTATAATAACAACATGTTAGTCTTATGAAGTATATAGACTTTAGGGTAGGTTAGTTATAATATATACAGATCACAGTCTGTTGTATATACAGTAGATTAGCCTATACTTAGAATTCTATTAAGTTTTCTTATGTTACTTAATATAAGAGTGTATATTTTATCTTACTTTAAAAACTTAAGTTATAACATCTTATATATTTACTGTAAATTTTCTTTTTTTCTCTTCTGATAGTATTTTAGTCATTTTTATTAGAGTTTCTGACTATCTGACTATTATCATTCTCTCTTTATATTAACATTGTTTCTGTTACAAACTTTACTTAACTTATATTTTCACAACTAGTAGACTAATTTTCATAAACCAAGTTATACTGAAAAACCCCAAGTAAGAGTTACTTATATATATATAGGATGTACAAAAATAACAATAGATTACTAAAATATTAGACTATCAGTAACTACAAGTTTTATTTACTATTATTTTAAAAGACTAAACAAATTCCCATAATTAAACTCATATTAGAAAGTGTTCATCAAACTGCTTCTAATTATATCACATAAAGATTAGTATTTATAAAAATAAAAGTATATCAATGTAGTAATATAATTAGTTATCTTCTAAAATTAGCCTGATATCTGCTATAATAAATAATAGTTCTATTTGGTATAAGTTTTGATTATGTAATGGAAACAGCTTGCATATAAACTATCACTATTTTATATATATACTTTTATATCTAAAGATTAAATCTTAGACTCAACAATATTTTTTTTTTTAAGTTAACAATTTATTATACAGAGTGTGATGGCAGTCTGTGCCTATAGGAGGAATTATGTATGGAGTATCAATACCCTAACCTTTTTTATGCAGTTACCTAACACAAAGGACTACTAAGGAATTAAACTCATAACCTCAAGTGGGTTTGAGGTAGGCATAATACACATGGACAGAGGTCTCTTCCACTATGCCATCTCTCCCTTCTCAACAATATTAATTATCATATTTTATTATTTATTTCTTATTATTATTAAACTTCTTAATCACTTCTAAATTTTTATTTTTATTTTCTGTTCTTTTTATCTATTTTTCTTGATTTAATTTTCTTTTTTTTCTTTTAGACAGTGAAGAGATATGTGATTATAGTCATATAATATATCATATAATGTAATATCATAGGTCTGAAATATAGTAAAATAAACTAGAACAATGATGTCAGAGGTATGTTTGCCTTGTAGTAATAGTGTAATGGACTTATAGACAATATGTATACTTTAGAATGTCATGGACATCTGGATACTAACAATTTTTATTTTATTTTCTTTTATTTTTCTGATTTTACTTTTCTTTTTCTTTATTTTATTTTCCTGGAAAGACGATGAAGAAGGCACGTGACAAGGAAGTCACATGACATGTCACATGATGTGATGTCACAAGCCTAGAACATGGTAGAGTAGTCTGAAAGATGACGTTAGGGCACATAGAGTACACATGGTGGCCTTGAGTAAGAAGTAAGGTAGACATGAGAATGGAGCATGGACTATAGGACAGGGTTAGATAGTAGTAGCATGGACCAGGAGACATTTGTATAAATAGGACTCTAATTAAGAAGAGGCTCCTTGTTGAGTTCTCTTGTGAATATCCTACATTATATCCTAACTTGAGATTTGCTGTCTTGTGCTGTCATTTGTCATTGGATAAGTGGTCGCCACAACATAGAATAGAACTATTTATTGCAAGTATGGACTAAAACTCTTTTATATAAATAGTATAGATATACATTAGAGACTTTTTGTTGAGTTCTCTTATAATCTCTATGAGATACTTTGCTTTAAGTTTACTTAGTGATCTATTAGTCATTTTGACTAGTAGTTGCCACAATAGTAATATTTTTACCAAGTTAGAATAAACATTTGAATATTTAGAATAGTTACTACTTTTAGAAGCCATCATTCTGTTTTTTAGAACTTTCTAGAGATATGTGCTACTTATACTTATTCATTATAACAATATACTTAGGACTTTCTAGAAGTAATAAAGTTTATGTAAACACTATGGACTTTACTAGTTATTTTTATATTCTACATTTTTTATGTAATATATGATTATATAAATATACTATAATCTATGTAATCATTCTATAACAAAGCCATATATAATGTTATACTACAACCTTAACCCTAAATTCTAAATAAGAAAATAAATAAAAATAAAAACAAAGTCTATTATCTTCAACTCTGATATGTGTTGTGGCAACCACTTATCACAAAGACAAATGATCACACAAGCAGTAAATCTCTTAAGTCAGATATTGAGTAGGAAGTTTACAAGAGAACTCAACAAGGAGTCTCTGCTAAATTAGAGTCCTATATATACTAAATACACCTGGTCCATGCTACAACCTCATGTCCACCTCATTTCTTACTCAAGGCTACCATATTATATACATG
>Ga0157364_1008191_pt1 | contig 10824 bp, 5 predicted proteins | sample AttsexASBM2_FD_111476 | JGI IMG/M metagenome (GOLD analysis project Ga0157364, IMG submission 111476) | Fungus gardens microbial communities from leaf cutter ant in Ribeirão Preto, State of São Paulo, Brazil - Atta sexdens ASBM2 | ecosystem: Host-associated > Fungi > Mycelium > Unclassified ... | reverse complement strand
TAATATATATATATATATATTTATATATTTTATATATACAAACATATATATAAAAAATTTTTTTTAAAATATATATATATATATATATATATATATATATATATATATATGTATTTTGTAAACACTACACAAGCCTTATAAGGTTTTTATAGCAAAAATAATAAAAATGCGTAGTGTGACATAACCTCACCCGATAACAAAGCAATGCTGAGCTGATCCGTATTCAAATTCTCCACGTATTTGCCGAGATAATTATTTAGCACCCAAGCAACGAGTCCCTCCAACATTTTGAACAAGCAATATTTTTGCCACTATCCAGCCGGAAATGTGTATGCGAATGCGAATAATGGCATAGGTTATGTTCTCTTATATTTTTTGCGAATTCTCGAAACCTGCGAAATAACAGTGCGTAAGGACGATAAATTCCAACGGTTCGTGTTTGACTTTCGAGCAAACGATACCTCTCATATCCCGACTATTGTTATATCCCTTATTAAAAATTCGTATTTCACCAACGACTTCGAGACCCATCTTAAATAACGGTTCTCCTATTGATAATCACCGTCAACAATTGTGGTAATCATTGCTCGCGTTCGAAAAGCACAATATTTGTACAGCATATATAATTCGATCTGCAATTGGAGAATACATTTTTCCATCTACCAATCAGATCCATGTTGTGCGCTAGTAATGTCAGTTGATTCATCGAAATTACACAATGTCCAAACAAAATTTCCAATTTTCAGCAATATTCATCTTTTTCGTTTTTACTAAACAAAATATTTTAGTAGTTTTTAATCATTGCCACCAGTAGAAAAACTACTGGACGATATAAAAATTATGCTCTCAAATAAAAAATGCATTCTTTTGTAATTATTATATAATCTATCGAGTAACGCTTGTTTTTAATCTATTACTTTTTATGTTCTTTATATCTTTAAAATATTTTTTAGATATGTGATATGATTTTAGATATGTGATATATATATATATATATATATATATATATATATATATATGTATATATATATATAAAATAAAAAAATCTATTAATTTTTATAGGTTCTTCTCGTAGGTTCATTTTGTCTGTTTTCTTTTCATCAACTGATTTACGAGGAACAAAACAACATCAATACTTTCAATGTTATTAGTTTTATTATTTTGATGTCTTTGATTTGTGACTTTTTGGATTGGAAGATAATTCCAAAAAAAAGAGAAAAAAGTAAATATTTATACTTTGACATTCTCACTTTTGTTTTTTACTTATTATATTTATGTTTATTCTGCGCACCCTGCTTAAATGTAAATCTCTTTGAATACATAATAAATTAAACAATATTAAATTCAATTTACGCTAAATATACAGTAAATGTATTTTTATCCAAATTAAAGGTGAGATGATTAAAATAAACATTTAGAAGAAAAATGAGAAGAAAACAATAAAGAGAAAAATAAGAACAATTTGCTTTTTTTTTACTGGCAGTAATCAATTTTTCTATTTTCGGATTTCGGATTTTGTTGCAAATAATTGTTGAAAATATTCTACGCGTCAAGTCGATGATCGATTCTCGCGATTCCATGCATATCGACAGAGTAGTAATTCCGACATTTCCGTAATCGCGAGTAATCTCGGCGATGTGCGCGACGAGCGAAGACACGAGCGATAATCTGACAATGTGGCACCTGCGGCAAAAAGAGGACTTCTAACCTGCCTTCGTGCTGACTCAGGCTGAAGAAGTGACATTATGTCTTAGAATACGAATAATTGGCATAGTGCACCGAAAAGAAACGCGCATGTATTATATGTAATTATGTCTGCATGCGATATACGAAGATGAATCTACTGTCGGTCGTTTTTGGGGTCCTCTTCCTGGACGTGTTTAGGTCCTCCTACGCGTGGGACAACGACGAACTAGAGGTGTTTGACGTGGTCGAGGAGGTCAATCAAAATTTCTACGATGTGCTGGGCGTTACGCAGGTAATCTTTCTTGCATATATGTTCGAATGTACATTCGAATTGTTAATGTAATTGCGCGAATGCACGCACGAAGCAACAAACCTGATTAAGATTGATGTAAATTATTTTTCTCTTCAGTCTGCAAATGCTTCGGAGATCAAGAAGGCTTTCAGACGCCTGTCGTTGCAACTACATCCAGACAAAAACCCAGCGGAAGATGCAGAGCTGCAGTTCAGGAAGGTATTTTAGAAACTCGAAGATGTGTGACATGCTGAAGTTCTTAAATTAACATCTTTGAATTTCTTTTTCAGTTAGTCGCTGTTTATGACATTTTGAAAGATCCTGGAAAGCGGCAAAAATATGATAATGTACTTGTTAATGGACTGCCCAACTGGCGATCTGCGGTGTATTATTATCGCCGTGTCAGAAAAATGGGATTATTGGAGATGAGTCTTATTTTATTCACAGTTATCACGATAGGGCAATATCTCGTAGCTTGGGCGTCATATTTTGAAAAACGGTACACTTGTGTGAGTAATATATCCTTACAATTAAGAGACCATGCTTCTGTTTTTTTATATAATTAATATAAAAAATTAATACTTATATATTATGATTACAGGAACAAGTTTTAGGTAGTAAACTTCAAAAGCTACAAAAAAAAAATAGAAAGAGCAAAATAGATGTTCCAGATTTAGCTGATATTTTAGAAAAGATTCCTATTCCAACAATGTGGAACACTCTTCCATTTCAATTACCAAAATGGATAATAAGTTCCATGATAGCTATACCTTCTACTATTCGTCTCATCTTTCAACTTTTGAAAGAGAGGAAAGAAAAGAAAAAACAAGAGGAAGAAGAAGCACTGTACGTTTACAATTATTATTGTTATAGTTTATATCTCTCATAAAAATCTAAATATTTTTTTCAGAGCACAAGAGAATGAACAGCCTGAACCAGAAATAACATCGCGTAGTATTAGGAAACGTAGGTCTGGTTTTACACCGCAAGAAAGAAGCGGTAATAATTCTAAGGAACCTGTAAAGAAAGAGGATTGCGATTACACGAATCATGTCTATGAGAAGCCAACGGTAGCTGGTGGCTTGTGGACTGATAATGATATATTAGAATTGATAAAATACGTGAAGAAATATCCTGGTGGAACTCCAGAACGATGGGAGAAAATCGCGAGCGTTATGAATCGTACCGTTGCGGAAGTTACGCATATGGCTAAGAAGGTTATTATTCTGTTATAATTAACTTTATTTCACTGTTATAATCAATTATATTTCTTAATAAATCGACTACAGAAGTTGAGTCGCGTATACTTTACGTTAGGTGAAAGAGGAAGGTTTGAAGCCTGCTGAATCAGTGGAAGAAGTTTTTGCGGAAGAAAAACCGAAGAAGATTAAGACCCGTAGTGAAAATACAGTCAGCACTGCTGAGTGGAGTCAAGAACAGCAAAGGGCATTAGAAGCAGCTCTAACGAAATATCCCAAAGGTACATCTGTAGATAGATGGGAAAAAATTGCAAATTGTGTCGAGGGGAAAACAAAGGTACAATTATTTATATTATACTTCTCCTTATGGAATATAGAAATGTTTAAATCTTCATTTATCATTATAATTTTAAAATTATATTGCTTGTTTACAGGAAGAATGCCAAGTACGCTATAAACAATTGGTGGAATTAGTGAAAAAGAAGCAGCAATCTCAATAGTTCAATTTGTATAGAATTCCGTTTTCTCGAAAATGTACTTTGTACCGTTGAGCCAAAAAATAGTATTACTGAACAATACCATAAGTGTGAAAGTGAAAAAAAGTGATATTTCCTGATTATAAAAAATATCAGTTCGTCTAGAAAATCATAAATTTCCTACAAATTCTTTTATACAAATGGTGCGTCGACTGTGTTATATGTAATATGAATATGCGTCCTTGAAAAAACTCGGTTATTATAAAAAAGTCAGAAATGAATTTAAGAAAAGAAAGAATAAATTAAATAGAGAAATCCTTCCTATGTCATCTTATATTAAATGTTATCGAGAATGTATTTATTTAATAAATTTAATAATTAATTAAGAGGGGAAAGACTGAAAGCGTATAATCTTAAAACAATGCCCTCTTCTTTAAGAAGACTTGATTATTCAATGTATCATACCTTATCAAAGTAATCTCTGGTGATAAATGTTGAAAAATATCGAAAATCTAATATGATGTGAATGATTATATATTTACAATGTTTACAAGTATGTACACTATAGAGATCTGTAAATAATTTTTTTTTTATGCATTCTTGTACATAATTTCATTATGTTACATTTCTCCAATTTCAGAATGATATTATAATAAAATCAATTCAATATCTTCGTATCATAAACTGCCTTATTCCTTATTTCCTAATAACAAAAAGTTCTTTTTTACATGTATCGAAAATGTAATATTGTACGTGCAAAAAAATGTTCTTTGTTCCACAAAATCTGGTCACTATAAGTACAAGTTGTTGCTGCATAAAATCAATAAAAATATTGAACGCTAAGATTGTTTGTTCTATATCTCTACAACTTTCAGAAAAGTGAAACGCCAAGTCAAATTACTGTACCGAAATAATATTTACACAGATTATAAGCGCGTTCTTTAATTACGTCGCCTGCGGACTCGCGATATTCTCCACGCGTTCGGCTCTTCGTACTTATTGTAGAGTGGTTCCAGTCTTTGATTCTTTTTAAACTTGCTAAGTTTGGTCGGATCGCTGAACTTAAAGAATGCGGGTGCAAACTCCACCAACCATTTCGGATCGATCGTCGTCACTTCTCTCATGTACTCCTTGGTAGTCTGTACCAATTCGTGATAGATTACCCATTCCGGCTGGCGATTGAACAACGCGCTACTTGGATGAATGTACACCACTTGGCTGTCGACTAGTGTTCTGTAGCCCTCCTGTGGATCTTTTTTCGCAGCGTTTCTAAAGAATCCCGAGCACACTGCTTTCTGTATCCGCACTGTATTTTTACCGGCTGACACTACGTCCAATTTATGCCTGTCCATTATACCCAGCAATTGCTTACGCACATCCTGGGCACGCTTCAATGTCCTTATCTGCACAAAATTTTCGTAGCACCAGGCGTTACTCAACTTATTGTTCTTCCAGGAATTATAGACTGCCAGTAAAGTCAGGTGATCGCCTTCGGGTTGATTGAACTTGGCTTTCTTCTGATCGGCCAAAGCTTGCTTGTCCTTCGGTCGGTAGAAAACATTTTGAACGGACAGCATACTGACGATAGTTAGAATCTCATCGGAGCATTGAAGATGTACGCTCATGATTAACATCTTGGACAGATTCGGTTCCAGCGGGAATTCTGCCATTCGCCGACCCAGCCGTGTAAGTAGACCCTCGTTATCGAGAGCGCTCAAACTGTGCAATGACTCTAATGCCATGATTAGTGATTCCACTGGCGGCGCATCCATGAAATCAAAATGCAGAAGATCATTGATGCCCATAGTCTTCAGTTGTAGCACGGTGGTGGCCAGATTTGTACGTTGTATCTCCGGAACCGGTGTTGGTAACATCTCATCTCTATAAGCTCGTTCGGTGTAAAGCCGATAACACTTTCCAGGTCCGGTTCTGCCAGCTCTTCCGCTTCTTTGTTTTGCTGCTGCCTGACTAATCGGCGTCACTATAAGACTGTCCATGCCGGTTTTAGAATTGTAAACTTTTTGTTTGACAAAGCCTGGATCAACGACATAATATATTCCATCAATCGTTAGACTGGTCTCGGCGATATTCGTGGCGATGACAACCTTACGTGAGCCGGGCGGCGCCGGCTCGAATATTCTGGTCTGCATTTCTGAGGGCAAGGCTGAATAAACTGGGAGGATAATTAGCTCTGGTACATCTGGACCTAGTGACTTCATGCGCTCATAAAGGATCTCACAGGCAGTATCAATCTCCTCCTGACCAGTGAGAAAGAGCAGGATATCGCCTGGCGGCTCACGTAGATGAATCTGCATGACAGTGATAAGTGCAGCGTCCAGATAGTCAGTCTCTGGCTCTTTAGTATACATTACCTCGACTTCGAATGTGCGTCCGGGTATGGTGAAGATTGGTGCCTCGAAAAAGTATTGCGAGAACTTGACCGCATCCAGAGTAGCGCTAGTGACGATCAGTTTGAGATCGGGTCTGCGACCTACCGCTTGCTTTAGCAGACCGAACAGCACGTCCGTATGTATCGTTCGTTCGTGCGCCTCATCTAGCATAATCACTGAATATGTTTTCAGATCAAGGTCCATCAAGCACTCACGTAACAACATACCATCCGTCATGTACTTGATACTAGTTTCTGGCCCGGTACAATCCTCAAAACGGATGGTGTAGCCCACCTCCTGGCCTAGGCAGCAACCAAACTCCTCCGCCACTCTCTTAGCCACACTCATTGTTGCAACACGACGTGGTTGCGTACAGCCAATCTTGCCGCGCGCAGTAAAACCGGTCTCCGCTAGATACTGCGTGATCTGCGTCGTCTTGCCCGAACCGGTCTCTCCAATTACAATTAGAATCTGATTGTCCGTCACAGCTTTTACCAGATCATCGCGCAACTTATAGATTGGCAAGCTCTGACGTTGCTCCAACAGTGTCAGATTAGTCTTCTTGCCAAAAGATGACTTTTTACCGCCTATCACGTGCTTCTTCCATTCGGGTAGATCTTGCGTTTGTAGGCCAATGCCACGCATGTTTGCCGCCAAGGTACGACTCTCCGCTTCAGGTAACGGATCTATCCAATTCTTATTCAGTCCAGTGGGCACAGAATCCATCTCCTGCTCGCGCTGTAGCATCTTCTGTTCTCTTCGCTCCTTTGCCAGAGCGCTCTGCATCATCGCTGCCTGTGCCAGTGAGCCATCCGGGTTTTTCACTATTCTCACGGGACTAAGATCACCCAGTGCTCTGCCGTGACCATGCAGGAATGGCGGTTCCTCTTCGACCAGCTCGATTTCCACGTCCTCTTCTTCGTCGTCCTCTCGTGGCAAAATTCCAGTCTCCGTGTCGAATTCTGGCAACTCGCTCCTGTCAATGCACGATGCGGCCAACATTTGCTTGATTTCCCACTTCTCCGGCGACGACAAACGTTGCACGCGCTTCCTAGAGTACGTTTCGTCCTCATCATAGTTACCTTGAAGCTCCAGCAAAGAGGTAGGCCTATCCGGATTACGTAAATGCTTCTCGTCTTCGTCGGCTTTCGCGATTGGCACCACGGGATTTAAATCTCTCCCAGTTTCCTGATCGACATCCTTCATACTCAAAGATACCTTCTGTCCACCGATGCTGAGAACTTTTACTAGAACTTTCTGTCCTCTGGAGACCACGTCGCTCGCGTTTGCCACTCGACCCTCCCGCCTCAATTGAGAGATATGAACCAAGCCCTCCCAACGACGTCGCAAACCTTCCAGTTGAACGAAACAACCGAAAGGCACAATATTCGCAACCTTACCCGCGTAAATCTTACCTACTTCCGGCTCTGCAGAGAGCGTTTCTTCGACGGAACGGGATCTGGATCGGTCGGCATCACGTCTCCTGGAATGTCTCGTATCTTTACGATCGCGAGACGACGATCTCTTACGTTCTCGGGATCCGGATCGTCTCCTGCGTGCTCTGTCACGTGATCTATAACGTGTCCGTGATCTGGAACGCGTTCTGGATCTGCGCCGTCTCTCTTTTCGATTCAATGATCTGTGATGCCTTCTGTCCCTTGACCTGCTTCTACTCTTCCTTTCTCGCTTACTCTTTTTCTCGCCATTGTCAATCTTACCGTTACTTTTCTCGATATTCGCAGACTGTTTCTTGTTAGACGGCGCGAATGCTTCTAGGGAGGCCATAACGTCGTTGACGATATCTTCATCATTAGTCTCGGAACGTGGATTGTCATTCGGTAAAGCCAGCGCTGGAAATTTTATCGCCAATTCATCCTGCTTATTCTTAGACGGCTTCTCGGTAGACGATTTCATGGGTTTCATATGCTGTATTATTCTGAGAAGATTTGCTATGAAGGAGTCCGAGAATTCGGCTCCATTCTCAATCAGTACCTTCTTGAATGCTGGGAATGTCTTGTTATTTTCAGCCAGATGTATAATGAATTCAGCCAAGTCCTTGTCATTCAATCCCAAATGATTTTCCAATTCCGTGCAGATTTTTGACACCAGAGATAGGTGTTCCAATTGATTAACCTCCTCCATTTTATCCGCACAAGATATTTTGTGACACACTTCTTAATTTCTTTACTTAAACCTGGATACTTAATTCTTGCGACACTATCATTAATAGCGACAAGAGCTTCTCGATCGCTTGTTTTCCACTTATAACTCTGTATTACTTGCATCAACTTCCATCATGATTACAAGCTAGAAATTACTAGAAATAATGCAAATACAGGTGATCAGAGTCATCAGAGAATTATAACAGCGTCTAACCTAATCTTTCCATCATTCGCGCCATCTATAGGTTCATTTACTTGGAACTGACGTATCGTTGGTAAAGTTCTGTAATGCAGCGGCGTGAAACTGAAAATGCTTACCGGTATATTTTACCGGTAAAACAGTTCCTGTGTTATTAAACGTAGAAAGGAAGGTTATATTTGAATTGTTTACTTCATAGAGAAGGATTATTAATTTACTCCTTTTTGGTTTATTCAAAGATTTGGATGCTACTACAAGTATTTGATTGTTATCTGTAATAAAGGATTGATAAAATTCAGTTTAAGATGCAGGCTGTCAACGAGGAGAGAGACGAAGGCACGGAACTTTCTTCGAATGATAGCGACCGAATCAAAACTATACGAACGGAATTGAGGGAGGCTGCCTTAATAAAAAGGAAGGAGAATCGTTTATCCGCCTGGAACAAGAGTCGCATTAATTTGGGAGAATATCCTGGGATTGAATTGTTTTCCATCGAGTACATCGACAAGAAAGTAAAGCTTCTTAAGAGGAAAAGAATATCCCTTGCGGATTACAGATATTTGCCCAATGCTCTTATTCAGGTATTCTCACTGAAGTAATTTTTATCAAATATCATATAGAATTATATTTTAATCTTATAAAATATTTTATAGAATATCTTATAAAAACATAATCAATATCTGTAACGAGCAGATTGTTCTAAGAATTACAATTCAATTTGTTATTATATTCTGTACAAAAAGCACAAACATTTTGATTTACTCAGACTTTATCAGTATCAAATTATAGATTTTAAAAATTCATGAATCTTTTATTAGTCTTGTAAAAATGTTATAAAATAAGATTTTATAAAATGTTCATTCAAGATTGATATTCATGAAGATGCAAGCAATAAATTATATACACACACACATATATATATATATATATATATATATAGTATATAATATATAAAATAATATATGTGGTATTTTATATTTCAGTCGGAGGAGAACATAAATGCTTTTTTAAAAGTAGATCAAAGCTTATCAAGCCTTGTGCGTGATCTATCTGGCAATGATCCAATTTTTCAATTATATGCAGCCAATTGCTGTTGTAATATTGCTTTGGGAAATACAAAAGCATGCACAGCATTGGGAAAAGCAGTTATTCCATATCTGATTATCAAATTAGAAAGTTTAAATTATGCGTTGCTGGTAAGTAAGTATTAAATAAAAGAAATAAAATAATAAAAGACAATGAAGTAAAGTGAACTTGAAATACATGAATTCATATTTTATTAGGATGTTTGCATTTGGACAATTGGTAATTTAGTTGCAGGAAGCAATAAAGCTTTCTCTATCTTGCATGCTCAGCATTGCCTGAAATATGTAATTTTATTGTTACACAACTGTGACGACTCAGTTCTTCCTTCTGTAATATATGCGCTCTTACATTACATATATGTGGGATTTCACAAGATATCGTAAGTATTATTTATTTTTATATATTGCAATAAAAATGTAAAATTTATAAGAGAAAATTTAATATATTTTTCTGATATTTACAGAGAAAGTGAAATGTCAGAGCTGATTGAAGTTATCATAAAACGGAATCTCTTGTACAAAAATCCTAATTATATTTGGTTATTAGCTTTATTGTCTTCTTCACCAATATGTATTAAATCTTTGTACACTATTTTGCCACAAGTCGTTGACTATCTTTACGTAACATTTTCCAATTCAGATGGAATCGTTCAAGCTAGCGAGGTTTGTTTTTTCTTCTTTATATAACAAAATATGAAATTTTCTAATATATTAAGAATCATATTTTTAACTCTATTAGATTACAGCATCTATACGTATTCTAGCTAATACATTGCATAATTCCTATGAAGATAGAATAGATATTCTTTTGAGGAATCCGAAATACTCAAACGAAGATTTATATATTTTATTGAATAAATTGTTATCGCATCCTTATATGCACATTAGAAGAGAAACTATGTGGTTAATAGGTAACGATCTTTTTTTAATATTTTTAAAAAAGATATGGAATAAGAATGAAATATAATTATATTCTAATTATTGCAGGAAATTTGTACAATCATAAATCATCCAGTGTTAATAAAAATATAAGAGATCTTATACCTTTTTTATTAGCATTAAATCAGGCTTTTTCCTCAGTTGAAAATTCTGTATGAGTGTAAATGCACGTTAAAATATTACATCTTATTTCAAAGAAAGGTACATTATGCTTGGAAAAATAACTTATAAAGTATGATGCAAATATAAAAATATATTTATATTCCTTTGATTATATGTACAATTCTGAATATTAATTTCATTTATCATTGGACGGAGCATATACATACATGTATTATATATATTATTATATATATATATATATATATATATATATATATATATATATATATATAT
>Ga0157364_1008190_pt1 | contig 10825 bp, 15 predicted proteins | sample AttsexASBM2_FD_111476 | JGI IMG/M metagenome (GOLD analysis project Ga0157364, IMG submission 111476) | Fungus gardens microbial communities from leaf cutter ant in Ribeirão Preto, State of São Paulo, Brazil - Atta sexdens ASBM2 | ecosystem: Host-associated > Fungi > Mycelium > Unclassified ... | reverse complement strand
TGAGGATGGATAACGGACCGGAATTTATCTCACTGATACTGGCCCAGTGGGCTGAAGATCACGGTGTGCAGCTGGAATTCATTCAGCCCGGAAAACCCACTCAGAATGCTTTTATTGAACGATGTAACCGGACATACCGAACTGAAATACTGGATTTTTATCTGTTCAGAACACTGAATGAAGTACGGGAGATCACAGAACGCTGGCTGGCGGAATATAACAGTGAACGACCTCATGAATCCCTGAATAACCTGACGCCGGAAGAATACCGGTTGATGGCTGAAAAACCGGAAACCTCAAAAGTGTCTGGAACTAAAACAGGTCTACTTACAGGAGAGGTCACAGTCATCAACAGATAGTGGATAATTCACTCCATGCCCCACCCTCACATTAAAATTTCATAAGGATGGGCCCTCTTACTTCAGCCATTTTTCTCTTCTTGTTTTTGTGTTCCCTTACCCCAAAAATCATTAGTTGAAATATTACCAGCCAGGTAGTTCCACGCTATCCCTCGGTATCTCAACTTTACGACCTCCATAATATTTGGCGTTATTGCACCTGGAATATAAGAGTGAGTAAAAACAACAGAGCTTACAATCACACTGTCCATGGTGAGATTATATATTTCATTTTCCACCCCAGACTCATTGATTGCATAAAACCGTAGGATAGCGGTCTTTAAGCGTTTCCCCGTACAGACAAAATCAAAGAGGTAAGGAGATGATTTATCTACTTCTTTATTTATTATCATAGGCTCATGTAAGCGACTGCCCGTCAGTGAACATGAATGAGGGTCTACAGATAAAGATATCCCATGCTGGGTATTCATTATTTCAATAGCCCCCTCACGGCCTAAAGTCATACAGCCTCCCTTAAGATGAACCCCATTCTCATCATATAAAAATAAATATGCTGGCAAAGACATTTTATCATCCTTAATTTTTGATTTCCTATTCAACTATTACTCTGGTCTATTTGGAAGGATTTTAACCAAACCATAGACCAATAAAAAACTTATTACTATGTACAGTGATCTTTCATGCCATGTTTCAAAATGGAAAAAACAGTAAAAACAAAAAAACACCCATAGCCCACCTAGTAATGAAATGGCATTTTCAAGAAAACCAAAAAAGATACGACTTCCTAATGACAATCTTTTATCAGCTACCATCCCCAACCTCATTTTCAATAATCTCAATTATCTTAGTGAATGCAGCACTGCCTTGCGTACGCCTGACTCGCAAAGCCTCTATAAACGGTTGCAATGCTGGCTCAACAAGAAAATAAAGAAAGTCATAATCTTTCTTTCGTAATTCATAATAAATTTCTGGATCACTGTCTTTAAGGCTTTGTGATTTATAGAGACTCCTTTCCGCCATACCTCCGGCTAATAAAAAATTACCTAGCCCCCCCCCTCAGTGAGATCATAAGTGAACTGCGTTGAGCTATAGCTGTCGCTATCTTTTTTGACAAAAATGAATTTGTAATCGCTCTTCCCACTACCGATGCACCTGTTTTTGCGTAAATATTATCACGCTTACTTTCAGATACATATTGGTTGAAATTATCTAATACGATCTCTATCGTTCTGATAAAGTTTTCATTTTGAAGAATACCAAATCGGATAGCATTTATTAAACGAAAGCGTTCTGTTTCTCTGGTAAACCGAGAATCGGTATCAAAGTACCCATAAGCAAGATATCCCAGATCTTGAGGAACCGACAAAATACCATCAATAAGTCCTACAGCACTAGCAGGTGAAATAATTATGTTGGCTATACGCTTTGCTATCTCTGTGTAAGTAGACATCAGCATCCTTGTTATCTTATTTCCTATTTTTCATTCCATAACGTTACACTAAGTGATATCGATGCTATAGCTAGGTTGCCCCCTTATGTACCGGTAGAAAAACACCATTCGCTCTGCCCATATTCTCAAAAATTTAGTTGTTTAACTATAGAATAGCTCAAAACACCCCCTAAGACTGTGTAGCCTCCAATGCTCCCAAGGAAGACTGGTGATAAATTCTTTTTACATCACTGAAGTGTCGCAATGGGGTCAGCCAAGAGCAACGTTAGAAACACACAGCCTTATTTATTCCTCATCGGCTAAATGGGTACTCTGCCAATAATGTCTATCACACAGTAATCTGCTGTTGATTACAGTGACTCAGTTCAAAGTTAGAAACTATTTTTCGCAACTCGGTGTTTTCCGTTGTTATACTCTCCACTCTCAACAAATTTCCTATCCTGAGATTAAGTCAGAATATTTCTGCTAGGTTGAACTTTTCTGATTCTCTACTCAGAGTTTCCATCAATGACTACCACCAATCTTGCTATCACGTTTTTTTTGCCTCAACAAGCCGTAAGAGTAAGTTCCCCAACTAAGTGATTTCCCTTGTATCTTAATCCCACTGGGCATCTAAAATAGGGGTTATACAAATGACTTGGGGAAACGAGGACATGGATCTTCTGGAGAGTATCCTAAAAATAAGTGCTGAAAAGGAGCTGTCATGGCTTAAACAGCATGTCAGTCAACTGGCCGGGCACTATGGGTATGATCGCAGTATCCTGTTTTCGATCTCCCCGCTGAAAGAGCGGTTTATCGATCGCATTTTCTGGATCGAGAGGCAGTAGCTGGAAGGCAGTGCGTTCGATGAAAAAACCTATATTGAACGTTGTTAGGTCAATCAGCATCTGCTTGAGACTTCTCAACCTTTCTTCTGGCGGAAAATTGTCGGTAATGATACTGCAGCAGAGTATCAGGTGATCGATAAACCGTTACATGGAGCCCTGCAAGGGGCGCAGATCCCGGTGTTCGGCAGTGGCGGACTTGGGGGACGTTTAGCCTTGGGGGCAACGATATCAACAGTTCCCCTAAGGCCACTCTAGTGATGCGTTGGCTGGCGACAGAAACCTTTTTCACTGCCCGGCGAATACTGGCTGCCGCGGCGACCTTCAGCACCACTCGCCTAACCCCCCATGAAAATCAGATCTTGCGGTTGGTCAGCAGCGGGTTAAAACACACCGAAGTTGCCGGTCTACTGGAAGTCTCCCCACGTACCGTGGAAAACCATCTCCGCCAGATACGCCATCGTCTTGGTGTTACCCCCCCCCCCCCCAGGCTGTGCGGGTGGCGATGATCAGTGGCGACCTGGAGAGTGCGGAACAGTAATGCTATTTAACCAATGAGGTATGGACAATGACTAACCTTAACAGTCAACATCCGCAGAAAGATCCGGCTGAAGAAAAGGCCTTTTTCCCTGCTGCTTATTCCCTCAACCAGCTCACCCGCCCAGTATCTGACCTGAGCGATGAAGAGTATGCGAAACCCTATCGCGGCGCTAAAAAAATGTTGGTGATCGCCAGTAATGAGCGTTATTTGCCGAGCGATAACGGCACTCTGTTCTCAACTGGCAACCATCCAGTAGAAACCTTAGTGCCGATGTATCATTTACATCAGGCCGGTTTTGATTTTGATATTGCCACCCTGTCGGGACAGATGGCTAAGTTTGAGTACTGAGCGATACCCCATGAAGATAAAAAGGTGATGCCTTTCTTTAAAAAGTATCAGTCACAGTTCCAAGTACCGGCAAAGTTATCCGATATTCTGAGTAAACTGACTGACGACAGCGACTATGCTGCCGTGTTTATCCCTAGTGGTCACGATGCGCTGATCGGCCTGCCAGAAAGTGAAGACGTTGCCGAGGTTTTGCGTTGGTTCATGCATAACGATCGGTTTGTTATCTCGATCTGTCATGGCCCGGCGGCCTTCCTCGCCCTACGCAGCGGCGAAAATCCGCTTAACGGCTATTCACTGTGCGCTTTCCCCGATGCTGCGGATAAACAGACGCCGGATATTGGCTATATGCTGGGTCATCTAACGTGGTATTTCGGAGAGAAACTAACAGGAATGGGCATGACGCTGGTGAACACCGAGATCAAGGGCAGTGTCCACCAAGACCGTAAATTACTGACCGGTGACAGCCCGTTTGCTGCTAATGCTCTGGGCAAGTTGGCGGCAGAGCAACTGCTGAAAGCCTACGTTGACTAATACCTTTTGATAAGTTCGAGGGCGGCAGAACGTTTTCTGCCGCCCTATTAGATTGCCTGACAGGATATGGCTGCCAACCTAGGCTAGCTTTCCTCAAATCCGCTTTCTCATATCCCCCCGCAGGACCATCCTAGGGTTCCCTACGTTGCTGGCAACCTACCTTCCTCCGCCGCACACTGATGTGTCGTCAATGGGTTATCAACTTTCGGCAAATAGCCTTCCATGGATTGTCTTAGAGTGCCGCTGGGTGACGTTTTATTTGGTTAGGCAATAGGATAATAAATGATTTAACTGTAGACTCGGCCATAACCTGACAAAAACGTCTGATTATTGCCGTCACCTTATTCTATTCTGCGGCGTTATCGGTGATGCGTAAGATAACCACTAGCGGATATCTTATTAATAATTTTGAATGTTTTTTTGCGTAGCTCCAGATCCTGTTCTACAGTTATTTCGTAGTCCTGAAATCCACTAAAACTAATGAAAAGGTGACACATGATTAATAAAGCGTCTAAAGGATTATTAGTTCTTGCTACTCTGGTTGCACTGGCAGGTTGTCAGTATCACAGCGATGCCGTCCAGAACGGTAAGCCTGTTGCGGCAGGTGGTCAGGCGGCACCAGGTGGTTCCCTGGGTCATGGTCCGGCTGGCGGTCCTCAGAACTAATAATGACGGAGCCCGGTTATCGGGCTCTATCCTTTTGCCTGCCACTCTCGTTTTTCTAGCCTGTCTCTGTTTATTTCATTTTTAACTGAAATCAATGCTATTTTTTTATTTACCATTCGCTTTAAGCAATGCTATCTCTATTCGCTCCCAGCTAGCAAGAATAATGGTAAGCATTATTTCTCCATCTTTTATAAAACAATTTCAGTACTGTTTGAACGGAATACCGTTAATAATTTCTCTGCCAGCGGTAAGGTTGTAACGCCCTGCTGTCCGAGGAAATGCCCATGGCCGGGTAATCCATAAAAGGGTGCCAATAATTGCTGACTCAGACGTAAAGAATATTCCACCGGCACGATCTCGTCATCCAATGATCCAATAACTGCTCGCTGACTGACACGGCGGATGACTGACGGTAGATCCGGTAATCGAGAGGTAAAAGAGTCTAAAGCTTCCAGCCCCGGCACCGCTTCACTGAAGCCGGAAACCATGATCAGACCACCGGCCCGAGAATCGGTATAATGGTGCAGATAGCGCAGTGCAGTGATGCAGCCTAGGCTATGTCCCACCAGCCAGGTATTTTCATCCGGTGCTCCAACGGTCTGTTCCAACATCCGTTGCCAAGCATCAGGCTGCGGCGACTCCGAGTTAGGCAGCCTAGGAATAATCACCTGCATCCCTTGCCTAATAGCCTGCTGTTGGAGCCACCCAAACCAATGGTGTTCAGGGGCCGCCATATAACCGTGAATAATAATCAACCGTGGTAATGCCATACCCTTCTCCTCCGGTAAATAACGGGTGGAGAATCAACATGACCCTTTCCCCCCCGCAAAGTCGGGGATTACTTTCTCAGAGTCTGTCGAGGGTGGCTACTATTTATCGGTCTGAAAGTTATAACGGTTCGCTATCAGAAGATGCTCACTGTTATAAGCACGCGCTTGATTCAGCGGAGTTTTTCCCGTTTTGCTGAGTGCATAAAACAGAACAGCGGTATTGGTAGGGTCACCAAAAGCAGTACCCACAATAACGTGTAGACCGCATCCACCCCATCATTTTGCAGGTTAGTATAAAGTCGAACCGGCATGCCCTGCGGAAAATAGGCGAAGATCATCACAATGCCGAATTCACCGATAGCACGCACCCAGGCCAGTGCCACCGCAGAGGCCAACCCGGAAGCCGCGAGCGGCAACGCCAATAAGCGGAAGCGTTGCCAAGGACTCGCCCCCAGTGTTTGTCCGGCCTCCAAGATCCCCCGCGGAATAGCAGAAAATGCCGAGCGGGCGGTGACAATAAAGTATGGCAGGCCACCATAGATTTGGGCCAATACGAAGGCCACAGGATTATTAACCACCGAGACCCCCAGTGCCGATAACCCCTCCCCCAAAAAGGAGTAAGGGCCAAATGCTGAAATCAGTAAGATCCCCATTGCCAGAGGCGGCGTCATCAGCGGCAACAGCACCAGTAGCTCAATACTTTTACGCAACAAGCCTTGTCGGGTAGAGGTCGCCAGCCACCAGGCGACCGGTAAGCCGATCAACACGATAATCACTAACGCGATCACCCCGTAACCCAAAGACACTACTACCGCTGGTACATCACCATACGCCAGCGTGAAATGCGTCCACGGCGTGATCCCCAGTAATGTGGCGAAGGGAACCGCCAGCAGTACCAGGGCCGGTAACAGCAGCGCCAAGAGTAACGCTCTCCCGGAAATCATGCTTTAGTACAGAGCCTTACCCAAGGGCGCACCATACCCACTGCTATGCAGCAAGGCTTGCCCCTGCTTAGAGCGCATAAAGTCGATAAATTTTTCGCCCTGCGCCACACCGTTCGGGGCATTTTTCAGTACTGCCGCGTAATAAACCAGCGGTTGGGTATGCAACGTTTTTTCCTGACCTTGGCTATCTTTAATGCTAAAGCTGACCTTGTCATACCACTGCTTTGCCATTTGTGGATCACTGAGGTTAATTTCAGCCGGCAGCGAGACATAAGGCAGCTTGGCCGAAATCACCTCACTTTCATAACCCGCCGCGGCATCCACCTGGCCGCTTTCCAGTCGAGTGAGTAATCCCCCTTCCAGACTCACTTGGCGGGGATTTTGTACGGATCCCATCACTTTCTCAGCAATGCCTGGGCGCTGATAATAGTTTTCCGCCAGCAACAGGGTAAACACAATATTCTGACCTTTAGGATCGAGATACGGGTCGGTACGGCCAAATTGTAAGCCTGGGGTCGCGAGGACATCTAGCCAACTGCCATCTTGTTTTTTATTGGCTTCGGCAAACGCCGCCGCGTATTTGCCTTTCGGACTGTAGGCAATGACCATACTGGTACTGGCTACCGGGACTGCCGTGTCGATAAGGCCGGCATCTTTGAGGATCTGCATCGGTCCTGGGGTAATCGATACGAACACATCGGCCGTGATTTTATGGCTGGCCAGTAAACGCGCCATCCCGTAGGCACCCTGCCCCTGCCCCTGATACTGTCCCTGACTTTGGCGGGCGAATGCCGGGCCAAGGACCTGATCCATCACTTTGCCCATCGAGCCCGCATAGGTGACCCGGATATCGGACGATGCGAGTGCTGAAACCGAAAAACAGAGAGTAAGCGCCGTCAGTAACGACGCAGAGTTTAACCTTACCGACATCCTGATCCCCTTCGTTGTGTAAATTTTTACATAACGATTATCAGCGCTCCTTAGCCGTAACACAATGTCTTTATCGAAGCGTAAGAAGGAAATCGGTGGCGGTCGTTAGCTATGTGTACTGCCGATATGCGGGCCACTGCCAGTGGCCGCTTCCGTTATCGGTTGCTCCAGCTCTTTGAGGATCCCGCACTCTCGGGTCAGCATATTGGCGTGGCAGGCATCCTTAAGCTCGCTTAACTGCTTTTCCAGGGCGACCAACTCTGCAATCCTGACCTGGACATGAGAACGATGTTCTTCAATCAGCTCGTTGATCACCGCACACCGAGCCTCCGGCTGACTCCTCGCCTGCAACAGACGTTTTATTTCATCCTGAGCCATATCCAAGGTGCGGCAGCGACGGATAAATAACAGCGTATCCAGGTGCTGTTGCTGGTAATGCCGATAATCATTGTTCTGATCTCTTAGGGGGGCAGGCAGTAAGCCTTCACGTTCGTAATAACGAATAGTTTCGACATTACAGAAAGATTTTGTCGCCAGTTCACCGATTTTCATTTTTCTGCCTCCTGGTCTTGACCCTGTAGTGGCTTCAGGGTTTTTACTGTACAAACCAGAGTACAGCGGAAAGGAGAAAAAATGAACAATCAGGAGAACAATAATCACAGTGCTGCCAACTCGTCCCCTCAACACCGGCCGCAGATCCGTCGAATAGTGCCTCAGCAGCCCTCTGCCAGCCCGCAGAATTCAGGGGTTAAACCCCGTCAGGCATTCAGCGCCATTCCTGGGCAGAGTACCGGCCAGCGGGGGACCGTCACAGCCCTGCGCATCATGCAGATGGATTGCCCAGTCGAGGAAAACCTGATCACCGGTAAGCTTTCGCCGATGGACGGTGTTATCGATCTGCAGTTTGATCTGATGCAGCGTATTCTGACCGTCACCCACCAGCCGCAAGCACTAGAGCCAGTGTTGCAGGCGATCCGATCCCTCGGTTTTGATCCGCAATTGCCGGATCAGGTTAGCGAGCAAGCAGATCATCCGGCACCAGCCCCCCGCTACTGGCCGCTGGCGCTTGCCGGCGTGCTGGCTGTAGGGGCTGAAATGCTAAACTGGCTCGGCGTTCCACCGCTCTGGCAAGCCGTTGTCGCCATTGTGGCGATACTGCTTTCCGGCCTGAAAACCTACAAAAAAGGCTGGATCGCGGTTAAAAATGCCAACCTAAATATTAATGCGTTGATGAGCGTTGCGGTAACCGGTGCCCTGTTGTTAAAGCAGTGGCCGGAGGCCGCTATGGTGATGGTGTTATTTAATATTGCCGAAGTGATTGAAGCGAAAGCCCTTGACCGAGCGCGTAATGCCATTGATACCCTGCTAAAACTGGCGCCGGAATGGATGACGGTCCTACAGGCCGATAACAGCTGGCAGGCTATGCAGCCGGCAGATGTTGCCCTGGAGGCTATTGTCCGTGTCCGGCCCGGTGAGAAAATCGGCCTTGATGGCGTTATTGTCAGTGGAAATTCCACGGTGAATCAATCCGCTATTACCGGCGAAAGTTTGCCCATTGAGAAGAAAGCCGATGATCAGGTATTCGCAGGTACCCTCAATGAGTCCGGAACCTTCGATTACCGAGTGACCTCCGTGGCGCGGGAAACGACCCTGGCGCGGATCATCCGCTCGGTGGAATCAGCCCGAGCCAGCAAAGCGCCAACGCAGCGTTTTGTTGACCAGTTCTCCCGTATCTATACCCCGGTCATTTTTATACTAGCAATCGCGGTGGCGGTTATTCCGCCGCTGTTTTTTGACGGCGCTTGGCAGCAATGGATCTATAACGCGTTGGTGATGCTGGTGATTGCCTGCCCATGTGCGCTGGTTATTTCCACACCGGTTACCTTAGTCAGCAGCCTGACGGCCGCCGCCAGGATGGGGATCCTGATCAAAGGCGGTGTTTATCTAGAACAGGGCCGTAAACTGCGCTGGCTGGCCCTGGATAAAACCGGCACCCTGACCCACGGTAAACCGGAGGTCACCGAGGTGATCAGTGATGAAGAGACGACGCAACAGCAGATGATCCTGGTAGCGGCCAGCTTATCCTCATACTCTGATCACCCGATGTCTCAAGCCGTAACTCGTTTCGCACAGGATGCCTCTCTATTGCCGGTGACAGACTTTGTCTCAGTGACCGGGCAAGGGATCACCGGTAAAACACCCGCAGGTCAGTTCTGGCTGGGTAACCGCCGGTTGTTGCAGGATCAAGGGATCGACCTGACGCCTTTCAGCCGCCGTTTCGAGGAGCTAGAGCGTCAGGGCAAAACTCTGGTGTTACTCGGCGACAGTGACGGACTGCGGGCCACCTTCGCCCTGGCGGATACCGTTAAACAGAGCAGCCGCCAAGCCATCGAGGAACTCCATCAACTGGGGGTGAAAACCCTATTGCTCTCTGGAGATAATCCCTTTGCCGTGGAAGAAATTGCTCGTCAGGTCGGGATTGATCAGGCCCGAGCGGAGCAACTGCCCGCAGATAAATTACAGGCTATCGAAACCTTTAGCCGTCAGGGGGTCACCGGTATGGCCGGTGACGGGATCAATGATGCCCCTGCCCTGGCACGGGCAGATATTGGCTTCGCTATGGGGATGGCTGGCACCGATACCGCCATAGAAACGGCGGATGTGGCGCTGATGGATGACGATTTACGTAAAATTCCGGCCTTTGTCAGACTGTCGCGGCGTACCGGATGGATCCTGACGCAAAATATCTCGCTGGCGCTGATCATCAAAGCCGTGTTCCTGTCATTGACACTGTTCGGTGTCGGCACACTGTGGATGGCCGTATTTGCAGATGTCGGCGCCAGCTTACTGGTGGTAGCCAACGGCCTTAGGATCCTGCGGACCACAAAATAATGGCCTCACCCGCCACCCGCGGCAGTGACTGCGGCGGGTGGCGGATATAACAGTGCGAAGACCGATTCGGATCTATGAAAAGCCACTCAGACCCAGCAGCGCTAGCGGGCCTTTGCTGAGCTGAAAGCGTAGTACCTAGCGTAGGGTTTAACCATCTGGAGTGGGTAAGGCTCATCATCTACTGGCTACGGTTAAGTTGTTGACGCTTCCCTAGTCCAGCAGTGAATAAATACCCACGTTTCTCTGTAATCGCCGAACAGACGTGTGCCGCCGTTAACCATTTTCCAGGTCAGCATGGTCCACGGCCTATAAGTGTCACCCGCCCGGTGGAAACTCTGCTAATCCGCCATTTGATTGACGTAATATGGTTGTTGTCTATCAATTGGGATCAATGTGCTCCCTTCCGCGATGGCCGTCATACTCTGTTGGTGACAGCAAACCGGATCTCACTTACAGGCAAATCCCTAACCAAAACCCGGGCAGTGACCGGCTAACACTTTGCCACCTTATTCCCGTAGGCGGTGTCCTTAACGGGTGACTTTACTTATCGGTTCTCCTTACTCAGTTTTG
>Ga0157364_1008189_pt1 | contig 10826 bp, 7 predicted proteins | sample AttsexASBM2_FD_111476 | JGI IMG/M metagenome (GOLD analysis project Ga0157364, IMG submission 111476) | Fungus gardens microbial communities from leaf cutter ant in Ribeirão Preto, State of São Paulo, Brazil - Atta sexdens ASBM2 | ecosystem: Host-associated > Fungi > Mycelium > Unclassified ... | reverse complement strand
CGACGCGGGATTCGTACGCTATCCGAAAGATGGGAGAAAGTAGTGGCCAGCGATGGACAATACTTTGAATCATAAATGTATAACCAGTTTTTTACAATAAAGCCTCGAATTTCGGAAAAAAACAGCGGAAGCAAAGTTGTACACCTAATAATTTTTTAATATTTAAGATTTTATAGAAAAAAATATTAACGTTTAAAGAAACTAAAACAAATTTTAATTTTAAAAGAAAAGTGTTAATAAATCAAAGTTTTAAAGTAATTACATTAAGTCGAAATTTAATTCATTTGATATAAGCTAAATTAAGTTAAAAGTTATTAACTTTTTATTTAATTTTTAACTTACTAACTTTTTTGTTTGTATCCAACCTTAATAAAAATACCGATTGTATTTATTACTATCACTCAAAGAATTATGTCTGTAAATATTTTGTAAAAGAATTTTAATTCCCAGGATGTATTCTCAAACATCCATAATACTTGTAAAAGTATACACAAAATATTAATAAAAATTTACTTTATTGAAGTAAACTTTATTACATAATCAATGCATATCAGTGATTGCATTCCATTTAACGCTCACAATGCTCGTAAAATCATTTCGTTTATCAAATGTTAAACAAGGATAAATGAGCGTTTGCGAGCGTTGCGAACGTTAAGTGGAACGCAGTCAGTGTATGTCACAAATAAAAAAAACAATTTTATAATATAATTAAAGTCACAAATATATTTCACAAACTAATTATTAAATATTTGTACTATTTTAACATAAATATTAACATTTATTATAAGAAAATAATATGCATCTAATACTGTAATTGCATATAATTACATCAGTAATATAATAATATAATCTTATGTTGACATAATTCAGTTATACAATATTTTATGTACAGGGCCGAATTTATTTCATGCATTCTCTTTTTTACTCAAATCTAAGGACATTTAAGCTTATCATTTTATTACTATTGACAGTATAAGCATTTCAATGATTGACTGCAAATAATTATTATTATGTATATGTTTCTTTTTCCGATATATATTATAATTGAACATTATGATATTCGTTTTTCATGTCACCAGCGTCTGTTTTAGAGAACGAAATAGAAAATTTATTATGTTTTATTTTTACTGTAATAAATATATATGTTTAACATTTGAAAATGATCCGAGTGTGATCGAAATGTTTGTTTACTGCATATTAGATTCGAAATGTTTACTACATATTAGATATTAAATTTTTACTTAACGATATATTTGTTCCTTTATTTTTGTTCAACTTCTATATTTCGACGGTCTATTTTATATAATTTTTGGCTCGCAGCCACTTTTTTCTTTGGTTTTTTATAATAATATAATTATTTAATATAATTATGCATGACTACCATCATCTTACTTCCCATATATAATTTTTAAATACAACATATCGTTTAATATTTTTTTGTTTAATATTGCGACATATTGGTATAGTATAAAATATATTATAGCTAAACTTATCTTCAAATAATTGTTTTAGATCAATATTATTATTAGTTAATATAATATTATTTTTATATCTTCTAAAAATTTTTTCCATTTCATGAAAAAACTGAAAGTTTTGCTATTTGCAAAAAAAAGTATATCATTTATGTTACATCTAAATTTACTTAATTTATTACAATTAGATTGATTTTACTGCCGACATATTTAATGCAATTACGACAAATTTTCTACGTCTTAATTATTATATCTTAATTATTATATCTTAATTATACCGGAAACGATATGACCAGCAACATGATGTAAAATACATATTTAATTCAACACGTAATAGGATAATTCTTTTATTTGTTTTATTCAACTTAACTTTCAACATTGATTGTTGTAAATCATTGCTTTCAACATTTAATTGCGATAAGTCATCCCTTAAAAAGTGTTTCAATATATTGATTAAATTAGTAACTGATGATATTTCATCAATTATTGGTAAAATATCATCAGTTACTGAATTAATCAGTATACTGAAACATTTTTTCCTAAGAAATTGCTTTGATTTGATTGTGGTAATTCATTGTATAAAAACAAATAAATAGGCTAATGAGAGTTATATGCGCGGTTATTAGTGCGAAAATAAAAACGTTTATTATCGAAAAAATCTATAATTACATTTAGACATTTCGGCTCTTCGAGCCATCATCAAATGTTTAGACATACTGATGATGGTTCGAAACGTCTATGCGTAATTAATTATATATTTTTTAAACATTATTATTTTTTGTACTAATAATAATCGCGCACATAACACATTAGCCCATTTATTTGTTTTTACATTTTGACATTCTCGAGAGTTCGTTATTTGTCTTATTTGTAATTCATTGTCATTGTTTTGATTTAATTATGGTAATTCATTGCTATTGCTTTAATTTTATTGTGATAATTCATTACTTTTAGTTTCAATAATAGATAAAAAAACTTTGCAAAAGTTCTCAATCATCTTCATTATAGTTACTAGTTGATTTTGTCATATAATGTGAAATAGTGATGATTAACTTTAAATTGTTTTTTAATTGGAGTGCATTTAATATACAATTTTTCATACGTAACCCAGATAGAAAAATATTGTTAAAATTATTCTATATTTTGGAACACTTTTCAACAAAATTTCAGCATTTCAAAAAAATTTCAATTTAATTTCAGCAATTTTTAGCTGAAAAATTCATTTTCGACAAAATTATGAAAAATCAGCAAAATTTTCAGACAAATTTCAACAAGAATTTCAACAGAGAAACTTCAGAAAATATCAGAGAAATTTCGGTTGTATTTCAGTGATTTTTCAGTATGTTAGCTGAAAAATTCACTTTCAATGAAATTTCAGCAAACTTTCAGCAACGTGGAATAATTTCAGCGAAATTTCAGCAAATTTTCCAAAACTTGGAATAATTTCAGCGAAACTTTTTCACCAGGAAATACTGAAAATAAATTTTCGATGCAATCTTGCGTAAATCTATCAATCAAAACATATTTATTGTATAATTTTTATTGTTTAACAAATATGTTGATAATTTAGTTATCGATTTTATACTTAATATTATGCTTTTCTGAAATAATTTCCAATTATTTTTGTTACTAAAAGTTAACAATAAAATTAGTTCGATAATTCATTTAGAAAATTCACTAACTTAAATTTTTCAGATTTATTTTTACTTAGTCCCCTCATTATTTCTATTACTAACTATTTTTTAGTTAGTAATAATTTAGTTAGTAATAATTTTAACCAGAGCCATTTATTTTATTAGCCACGAGATAGATATATATTCTGGTTTTGAATCTTTTGAAGCTAAATATTCTAATGCTGTATATAATACTTATTTTATGACTTAAAACATGATAAGCACTTTTTACGCATTTTTTGAAAATGCTTTGATCTATTAAAATATTTGTCATGTAATTTTAAACATAATGATAATAGGAAATTCTTTTGCTTATTAAATAATTCTTGGTAATGTTTAGCATGTGTTACATTTGTTAATAAATTATTATATATATACTTTTTTATATAATTATCTGATGGATTTAATTCATAAACCATCAGATGGTTAAATTCATAATTAAACATTCTTTGTTTGAAAGTTTTGAATGCATATATACAGTCATGAAAAAAGAAAAGCAATCCTCTTTTGATCTCATAGATGAATGCATTTATTTTATATTGTTGAACATTTTGATGCTTGAATATTAAATGCTCTCCATATAGCCTAATTTGAAGCACCCATATCTGAAATTACGGTGTGAACACATATCCGATTTCTTCAATTTTTTTAATAATTTATATAATTTGTTTATATGTATACTGATCCTTGAGTTATTTCATCTAAAATAACACAAAGTCTTTATCTGTACTGTACCCGGCTTGCCGCCAGCTCAGTGCTCCCAAAAAATTGAGACTAGTGAGTTTTACATTCGAAATAATGAGAGAAAAGTGAATTTTTTTAAACGTTGAGCAACAAGCTAGTTTGTTTTAAATTTGATTAAATTGTATAGAATAGTCTAGAATCTAGAAGAATTTTGTCAAGAAGCACTTTATTATTTTGAATAATCAAATCATATTGATAATGATATTTGCATTTAATATTCCATTAAATCTAAAGATATTTTTGAATTTTAGAAACATTATCGTTAAGAATACATGTTTCAACACGTTCGGCAGAGAAAATGACAAATTTCTATTGCTAACAATAGCATCTAAATTTAAAAACTGAAACAACTTAGGAAACAAAGTTATTATTTTCAAATTAAATACATTATTATTTAGTATAAGTATCTAGTTTATTAAGATTCTAGTTTATTAAGTCTTTTTTAAGTCTAGTTTATTAAGTTTATTAAGTCTTTTATAACCGTAAAATTAGAACATATTTAAAACTTTCTGGTATAATTTTCCCTTAATATTAGGTTAAAGGAAAAGTTCTATGGTATTTTGTTAGCACAAAATTATACAATATCTTCGTTAAAAATAAACAAAATTTAAAAATAATTCTGAACTGAAATTCTTGAAATCTACTTTTGAATAGTGACTATATTTTTTGAATTTATGTGAGTTTTGTAATTTTTATATATAGGAAACTAACGAGCTGAAAAAAAAAAAATTTTTCTTCTCTGTAGGTCTGTTACATGTCAAAAAAATTTGCAAAAATTTTCGACTATCTACATTGTAAAAGTTTGAAGTTTCCTTACAAAATCGTTTTTAAGAAATGTTTCTACGATTTTTTATTCTTGAGTTATTCGCGAGTTAAGTAAAAAGGAGTATTCTGACTTTGATTGCTCATATAAAATCTGCAATTAAAAAAAAAAAAGATTTTTGAAGCTAAAATGTCGCTTTATTGAGTGATATAATTATCAATTTAAAAAATAAGATAGATAAATTTGAACTAAAAATATGATATTGCTATCCTTATCAATCATTGCGCAATAATCATAAGTAATATCAATAGTAATATCACATTTTTATAACTCAAATTTCTATATATTTTACATTTAAAAAATTAGCATGGTATTATTTGATAGAGCAAAGTTTCAGTTTTAACAATCCGTTTTATTAATTACAATACAATGATTTTTAACAGAGTTATGAGCAATCAAAATCAAAATGTTCTTTTATTTAATCCGTGTATAACTTGGTAACAAAAAGTCATAGAAACTATTTTTATTTTTTCAAAAACAAACTTAAAAAAATTTTAAGCTTTCACATCAGAAAGCTTTCACATAGTTGAAAATTTCGCAACAAATATATTCTGTATATAATTGTAAACTAACAAAATTCCACAGAACTTTTTCTCCAATCCAATATTATTTGGTATAATATCGTAATAAGTTTTACGCATTTATACAAGTAATATCACATGTTCTAATAAATTTTTCGTACTAACAAAGCTATTACCTTATATAGCACAAGTACATATGATAACACTTTTCATGACTACAGCGCTCAATAAGTTTAATTTATGTGGATTGGAATAACTGTAAATTATAATGAAATGCTTAAATAAAAATTTCCTTAAATAATCAGTAAAAGAAAATCTCATCATCATATATGACATGAGATTCAAATTATTCAAATCTACTCAGAAAAGGAATGAAAACATGCAGCAAAAATTTTTAAAAGTGTGTAACTTATTAAAAAAAAATTATAGCAAATACAGAAGTAATATAATTTTATCGAAAATAGTGAGTTTTTTACTGAAAAAGTGAACAAGAGTAAGCCTTCTTCTCGAAAATAGTGAGTAAAGTGAGAATAGTGATTCAGTGGCAACCTGCCACTGTACTATTACTAAATTGTGAAACTTTTATATTTAAAAATTGATAAATTTCATACAATATTTTACTTTGGAATTTTAACTTTTCTATTTAACTGTTCTAATAGATAGAATGGAAAGCTTTGAAGCAAAAATTCTTTATATTCTGATAGGCTGCACGCAAAAAGTGATATGTTTTGACTAACATTACATTACACCAATGTTTTGTTTAAGAGCTGTATCTGATCTTCATGAAAAAGTTGTCGAATAACTGTAGAAAACTATTTGATAATGCATACTTTTTTTTCTAATTCCTTAATTCTGTTTTTATATTGGTTTTGCAAACGTTTATATCTCTTTTCCATAGTCATTCTTAGTAATTCTGACTTCCGAAGCAGCTTTTCTAATTTCTTGATTTTTTCCATATACAATAAATTTTGTTTATCTAAACTACGTTCCTGTTTTGAAACCAATGTGTCGTCTTGCATAATGTTTTTATCACTACATGATTCTGCTATTTCTTCTTCGGCAGATTTTTTGCTTATTTCATGAGTTACTGCTTTTTCTTCTTCAATATCAGATAGAAAATTGTCTGATTTACATTGTTCTTCTTTCGGATTATTTATAGATATTGTAACAGTACCATCATAATCTGTCTTAGATATTATTATCTGAGATTGTTTAATTCCATTTAAATTAGCAATATTTTCTGAATAAAAATAAATATTATCTTAATTAGTAACAATTACAATGATGACAAAATTAACTATTACTTTGAATTACTACAATATCCTGTTTTTTTGTATGTTATTAATAATTACACACTTAAATATCATTCTTATTATTTTTAATATAAACTAAGAGAATAATAAATGTACAAAGTTAAAATTAAACTTACGATTAATTTTAGCTTTTTTGTTTTTTTGTTGAGTTACTAATTCTCCAAATATTGTTGGAACTGCTGTACATTTAAGTTTTTTTGTTCCATCAATTCGTATCTTTTCCCACATATTTGAGGTAAAATGAAACTTAAAAATAAGGAAGTAATTTTACTATTTAAAGAAAAAATATAATAATAATATAATACACAAAAATAAATTTAAAATATAATAAGTATAAAGTTATACACATATTCAAAAGTAAAATATAAATATAAAATATATAAGTTTAGCAAATATTTAAAAATAAAATATAAAATTAAATATATAAATATATAAATAAAAATATATAAATAAAAAGAAAATATATAAATAAAATACCTCACATAATGCTGCAGAGCGGTTTAATATTTTATTTTCCAATTTGGCATTTCTTATCCATACGTTTCGGCGATAAGCATTTTTTGGAAAACAATTCATTTTAACACCTTTGTTAGATGAATTCTTACAACCAACTGCTGCACAGGTTACCATCTTGTCAATATCTATATAAAAATTAGGTAATTGTGAAGGAAATGGCCGATTTCATCAATTTTAATGAAATTATATTCATTCGATGCATTTTTGCACGAAATGAACAAATGTAGCAAAAAAAGAATCGCTCTGTCCCATGAATCGAAATATTAAGCGTTAAAGTTGATGATTATGGAGATTAGTCTGAATCTTACGCGGAATTAGAAATACTATCCTCACACTATAAATTCCAAATGGACTTTTACTGCTTCTAAAAAAATTGTTCTCACATCCCACTGTTTTCATGGATTAGGAATATTCTAAGCGGACACTAGCTAACTTCTAGGCGATTAAGCCTCAAACTAGGATGTTATTTTTTTTTGTTCGGGATGGCGTAGCCACCCCAAACCCGAGCGTTACTGTCTACACACTCCACTGTACATGTAGGTTATAATTTATTTGGAGTAGAACTATGTATAATAGAAATTGCACGAATAACATTCATTGGCAGTCATTTAACATTCATTCGTCAGCCATCTCTTCTACAATTATCAAAAATTATTAAAATTATATTTTGTATAATATTATTCATTACATAGCAACATGAAAACATTTATAATGTAACTATAAATGTTTATATTTAATCTGATGTCTCCTTCAGCAGAATGAAGGCCTAGAGTGCAGTCAAGTTGCTACGAATGCTTCCAAGCATTTTTAATTGGTCAATTTCGAAATGGCAACTCGACCACACTCCTAATTTTACAACTCACAAAGTTTGTTCGCATGCTCCAACATGTTGTAATATGCTCCTATCATAGCTCTTACTCATTCCAATGCATTTAATAGAGTGAGTAGGAGCTGTGGTAGGAGCCTGTTAGAACATGTTGGAGCTTGCGAGGCGAACAAACTTACAGTCAATTCTTAGACCTTCACACCTTGACGGAAAGCGGAAAAGCGGTAACCAAATCACCCTTGCGGAAAGACAACCGAAACCTATTGTTGCGAGTCCGATTAGCTTCCGCTTTTTCGCTTTTCCGTCAAAATATGAACCCAACCTTAAGGTGCCTTTTCATGCGCAACACACGGCAGCAAAAATGTCACATGCAAATTTTTCGTATGTAATTGTTTCCGTTACATTTGCTGCGCATGAAAAGAAACAACATACATACATGGCAACACCATATGTATTAAAGTTTAATCTCAAATATGTGTCTTTTATTTGCTCAGCTCGAAAATTAATATGGAAAACTTAAAAAAGTAAAAACTTGTAGTAACTGTTAGATAATCAGTCGTATGTCGATGTCGGCTGTTGCTAGTCATTTGTCATATGTTGTATGTCGCACATGAATACGACTTGCTATTCTATAATTGAGTCGTTGATCGAAGTCGAAAGGTTGGAACAAATGTAAAGAATGGATATTGAAACATTGAATAGATTCGACTTTATTATTAACTTGGACGCAAATTATGAAAATAAGATTACTTACATAACCTGTGTTTAATAATATTGAGAGATTGCTCGCTCGATGTCATTTGCTGACACTTTAATGACATCGAGTGAGCAATCTCTCAATATTATTAAACGCATTGTTACAAGTGCTTATCATTTAATGGAAATTAAATGTATACTGGACTTGTAACAAATTTTACATAACTACATATGGAACACATGAATAATACGACTCCATTTGTTTGACAACTATTATGTATTGATTTAATTCATTTTATAATATTGAAAAGGATCAAAACGATAATCGAAACATATATTATTCAAATTATTAAACTTGAATAAATCTATATATACGAATTCAGTATCAGCTCTTATAGGTATTTTTTAAATTGATATAAAAAAATTAAATTACAAAATATTTTTATATTAAATAATAATAATTTAACAAATAAAAAATTCTGACATATTTATATCATAACAGTTTCTCAAATTTTTGGATATTTTTTTTCACAGATCTCTTTTTTGCTAACATTTTTAAAATCCACGTCGCGTTTATCATACAAGCAATGATTTTCACGAACAAAATTAATAATTATTTCATCTTCATGATATAATATAAATATATCCATATATCCGTATAAAAATATCTGTTTATCCGTACGTACATATCCAAATGTGTCCAAAGATTATATTTCTAGTCATAGTCGGAAAAGATAGAAATTGATCTTCTAAACCTATTCTACAATACGTCGTATGTCGAATGCATGCGTATTCGATTGTCTGCTGTCACATGGAACAATCGACCATGATTGGTTAATTTTTTATGGCACAACATACATCTCCTGACTGATTGTAGATTAAGCCCTATTCCGACAACGACAGCCAACAATCCAGTGCGCATGCGTACAACATACGACTGATTGTAGAATGGATCTTAGTGCAGTTACAATTTGGACAACTACTATTTCAAATAATTATTTAGAATTTAGAATATCCTCATCACTTCAAATCTTAATAAAAATGTACACATTGTAAATGTACTCAATTTTTTGCAAATATTGTAGACTTTCTCGGCTTCGAATTCTACTTGCTACTCGTTGTTCATTCGGTTGAACTTCAACGAGATGCGTTAAAATGTATTTTATCAGAAGTGCGTTTTGTAAAATTTTTAACCAACAGCAACGAATTGCTACCGCAGCGTGCTGCGTATAAAAATTAACCGTGACCTACAATAAGTTGCCATACATCGTTAGTGTCCTAAATATAACAGAGAAACGCAACTACTGTTCCGTTTTCTGATTGGTTCCGCCATTCTTTCTACGGATAGTATTCTACGACTCTAATTTCAGTAAGTATCATTATTTTTAAATCTTGATATGTATTAGGTGTGGGAAAAAGTTCGTGGCGTTTTTCCCGTTAGATGGCATTAAAAAAACGCCACGAACTTTTTCCCATACCTAATATATTGTAATCTCCAAAGAGAATCAATATTTCCTTGTAGTTAGTAGAAACATTGCTATTATAGGAATCGTACTTCGTTTACAGAATGACAGATGTAAACACATTTTTTTTTTTTGGATTAATTACAACCTTTAAATATACTCGGTTGCGCTTCTCTGTTATATCTACGTTCTAAAATATCCTTTTTAAGGAAAATTTTATTTGAAATATATAGTACACGTAAAGCCGGTTCTACATTAGTTGCAAGCAAATTTGTTGTGATAACCAATATGAAGTTGATTTCAAAATGCAAGTTTCAGATAGGCTGTCAACAAATCTGCGATCGACTTGCAACTAATGTAGAACCGGCTTAACGTATACTATTAACATATAGAGTAAAATCTTTCTCGGAGAGGAAATTTTGGAATGTAGGACTCTAACCGTCGCTAGTCGCACTAGGCGCCCATTCAAGTCGACAAAGCGGCTAGCCTGCTTGTCGAACAAATAAATATGCTTGGTTGTTACTTATAGATTCAATCAATTACATTCAATCGCTTGGCGAGCAGGCTAGCAGCTTTATTCTTGAACAATGCTTCACGACAACCAATCAGAAACATCACTAATTACTAGGATGCATTCTTATGAGATTTCTTTGCACCGCATGCTCCAAATTAACTCAGGGAGCACTTGGATCGTAGGTAAAATGGCGGTTGGAGCAGTTGGAGACAGATATATTATATATATATATATATATATATATATAATATATATATATTTATAT
>Ga0157364_1008188_pt1 | contig 10828 bp, 9 predicted proteins | sample AttsexASBM2_FD_111476 | JGI IMG/M metagenome (GOLD analysis project Ga0157364, IMG submission 111476) | Fungus gardens microbial communities from leaf cutter ant in Ribeirão Preto, State of São Paulo, Brazil - Atta sexdens ASBM2 | ecosystem: Host-associated > Fungi > Mycelium > Unclassified ... | reverse complement strand
AGAATTGGTCACTAGGAATTATTGGTGGCCAGGAGTAACAAAGGAAGTGAAGAGATATGTGGAGGGATGTGATCAGTGTCAGAGGATGAAGAATAGGGCGGAGATGCCAGCAGGAAAATTAAGACCTAACCAGGTACCAGAGAGACTATGGCAGCATATATTGGTGTACTTTATTACAAAGTTACCAGTATCAAAAGGTTATGACTCGATCTTGGTAATTTGTGACAGGTTTTCAAAAATGTCCCACTTTGTGGCAATGACAGAAAAAATGACAGCAGAAGGATTAGTAAGGTTATTCAGGGATAATGTGTGGAAGTTGCATGGGTTGCCAGAAAGCATGATATCTGATAGAGGACCACAATTTGCAGCAGGGTTGACAAAAGAGTTAAATAAGATGTTTGTTATAGTACGAGAGTGTGGACAGACTTTGGCTAGAGTTAGGGTTAGCTGGACATAAATAAATAGATAATTATTAGTCTATAATGGAGGAAGAGCACGTGACCTGGAAGTCATGTGATAGAGTCTAGAACGGTCTAGAAGGATCAAGAGAAGTCTAGATAGGAGTTAGGGTTAGGAGTGACGTCAAGGGACATGGGTTCCTCATAGTGTGCACATGTACAGTGGAGATTAAGAGTATGACGTCAGAGCACATGTAGGAAGTATGGTGGCCTTAAGGAAAACACATGTGGATGAGTAATAGGACATGAGGTAGCAGCATGGACTTAAGGGCCGGATAGATATTGTTGTAGCATGGACCAGGAGCTATGTATATATATAATGGATAATATAGTGAGGGCTCCTTGTCGAGTTCTCTTGTGAAATCCCCACTAGATATCCGCCTTAAGAGATTTGCTCATTGTGTGATCGTTGGACTTTGTGTCTAGTGGTTGCCACAACAATGTTGGGGATAGAAACAAAGTTATCTATGGCTTATCACCCAGAAACAGACAGACAAACGGAGAGGATAAACCAAGAGCTGGAACAGTACTTAAGAATGTATGTCAATCATAGGCAGAATAATTGGGCAGAATGGTTGGCAACAGCAGAGTTCACATTCAATAACAAGATACATATGGCCACAAAGTCATCACCATTTCAAGTCAACTATGGAAGAGAACCGAGGATGAGCTTTAATATTAGAAAAAAGGAGAAGAATGAGAAGGCAGAAGAATTTGCAAGAGAAATGAAGAAGAGACATGAGGAAGCAAGAGTGGCATTGGTGAGATTACAGGAGGAGATGAAGAGACAGGCAGATAGAAGCAGGAAGGAAGTTGAGGAGTATAGGATAGATGACAAAGTACTGATTAGTACAAAAGACTTTTCGATGGAGTTGATGAAGAGGGCAATGAAGAAGTTAATGGAGAAGTTCATTGGACCATATGTGGTTAAAAAGATTGTGTCAGAAAATGCAGTAGAGTTGGAATTACCAGTGCCATTAAGAATATACCTGGTGGTTAATGTGAGAAGAATAGTAAAGTATAGAGAGCAAGTAAAAGAACAGAAGAAGATACCACCACCTCTTGTTGAGGTAGCCAGTGAAAAGGAATATGAAGTAGAGGAGATTTTTGATAGACAAGAGAGAAGAGGTAAGATGAAGTATTTAGTGAAATAAAAAGGATATACAGCAGAAGAAAATATGTGGGAGGGAATAGAGAACCTGAAGAATGCAATGAAAAAGGTAGAAGAATTTGAAAAAGGGAGATTTGAAGAAGAAATATGAAGAATAAAAATAAAAAGAGAGAAAGAGATAAAGTTAAATCCAGAGATGGAAGAGTTCAAGAGAGAGGAATTGCCAGGGAGATATACAGTGAAGTTGTTATATGGGTGAGATGATAAGAAATTTGATGAAGAGTATCTGAAAAAATTAGAGAGGAATTGGAATAGGTGGAAGAACGAGAGGAAAGAAGGGGAGAAGAAATATATAAGGAAGCTAGAAAAAGGTTTGGAATGAAATAAGAAGGAGGAGCAGATGAGTAAGAGGATCTGGAGGGACAAAAAAGAAGTTCCTCTGAAAGCGGAACCTTAAGAGGGGGATACTGTTATAGGATGCTGGAACACTAACAATTTTTATTTTTCTCTTCTTTTATTTTTCTGATTTTATATTGATTTTCTTTTTCTTTTCTTTTTCTTTTGGACGGTGAAGAGGCATGTGACACTACAGTCACATGACAAGTCACATGATGTAATGTCATAGGCCTAGAACATAGTAGAAAGGATCTGGAAGATGATGTCAGGGCACATATATACAATATGGTGGTCTTGAGTAAGAAATGAGGCAGACATAAGGATGTAGTATGGACCATATGTACTCTATATATATAGGACTCTAATTTAGCAGAGACTCCTTGTTGAGTTCTCTTGTGAACTTCCCACATTATATCTACTCTGAGATTTACTCACTTGTGCTATCATTTGTTATTGTGATAAAGTAGTTGTTACGACACAAGATTTCTTTCTTTAACCAACCCTAAGGTTATTGAATCATAACAGTGGTAGTACTGCTTCTCAACATCTAATTTGCAAGCCTATCTTTCATAGTGGCCACCTTTTTTATAATATGCCCTCGCAGCAATAATGTAACAATCCAGATATTCTATCTTTTATAATAAAAATACTCCTATCCAACTTGGTCTTCCATGGCATAGTCATACTCCTATCAGTGTTCTACCACTGAAACTTCTGCTTGGAACAATAAGGGCTATATCACTGAAACCCTGAGTATCTCCTATAATCAGTACTTATATATAAGACTAGTAGTTATACTGTAATTCACTAGTCTGATAATTGACAAAGATAACTCTTGTTGAACTTGATCCCTAGTGTTCAATGGTGACACAACCATCAGTACTCACTCCCATCTCAGACTTACTTCTCTCATCTGAAGTTGCAACCATATGGCAGACAGACAGTGCAGCACATAAGCTAAAGCCAGGGTCATTTTACAAGTCCATACATCTCTAAGCCTATCTTGCAGACTTTCACTCCTGGTATGAACTGCATCTGACAGAAGTACAGCTAATGTGTTTAGCACATGGGTGTAGAAAGTATGAAATATGTCTGTATATTACTGCCCTATAAAATCTATCTAAGTGTTAAGATGGAGTGCAGATGACAATAAATCAGGAGTCACCTAGTGAACTGTGAACAACTGTAAATATCATAGTCATAAAACACCAGGGAGTAGTACATTGATCATATAATGTACTAATCAAGTGAAACACAATCCTAAAACTAAGTCTACAGCAACTATGAGAAGCAGTGTCTAGAAGTAATGCAAACTACCAAATGGTTATATCTTGTAGATGTCTAGAACATTTTTTTAACATTTTTTTCAGTATTCTTTTATTTGTTGATTCTTCTACATAGAGTATAAAGAAACATCCCTTCTTTCTCTCTTACTACCATCTTGCATGATAGTGTCTATTAGAGAACTAGGGAATATAACTTCTGACACTTTTACTCTTTGTGCTACAACAAACAAAATGGCTTCTAAAAAAGACATTGTCATAGGGGGTGACTCTTTTGACTTGTTTTTCAACAATGCTTGTGACAACTATGATAAGGTACATGGTCACTCTCTTGCACATAGTGCACACAGTCCTAGAACTCCATCTATGTCTTTGAGCGAATGTAAGGAAAGCTATGCTGAAAGAATGGAGAGACAGAATAATAGGATGAACGAAGATAAGCCTGTTGTCTTAACTAATAGTGCTACTGCACTGGAATACACAACTCCAGGGAGTCAGAAAGGTCAAGTTAGCAAGGCAGCTAACAATATTAATGTTGCATACCAACAGCATGTTTCAAACAAGGCACCAGCCCTTAAATAACCTGCCAGAAACAACATAGTCAATGTTCAGTTGTCTTATAATATTAATCAGTCTTTGGATGGTAATTTTTGTGCCATATCTCTTCATAGCTCAATGGAACACTTGACATCTAACATTAAGATTATTAAAGACTCTTTTTCTAGGATGCGCAAATACATCTTAGGTAAATCAATTAATAAGGATAAGACTAACAAAGTTCAGGACTTAGAAGGTATTGGCAAAGCTACATGGGAATTTTCATCAGCCATCTACGAATCTCAATAGGATAGCTTATTCATTGATAAATCTAAGATGACCTTTAGAAACAAAGTAAAGTCAAAATTTGGCCCACAGGTTATTTGTCCCCAGTCAAACAACAAAGGCAAGGAAACATTAAAACCTATATTTGTATTGTTTCTCCCTCCTCCTATCCTGGCAAAATCGCCCAAGGAGGTAAATACAATCTCCAAGTACTTTAAGAAGAACAACAAGCAACTGCAGAAGAAGTCATATGCTGAAGCTTCTTCCTCATCTAAATCTACCTCGTCCTTGAACTCATCCTCGAACATTGCTCTGGACACTCTGAAAATCAAAGAAATATTTCCGCATCTTCAAAATAAGAAGATTAACCAAGTTCAGAAATTGATCAACAGGAACAATGACAAACCAAAGCCCCACATCAACATGACCACAAGGGGCCTTTTGCAAAAGCAAGTTATCATCCCAATAAACAATGATATAGCCAAATGTTACCTCAAGGATTTGACCATGCACATAATCAATATTGATCATGCTCTCAAAAATATCAAGTCAAACATTATAGTAGACTTCATTTGTATTAGTGACAAAGATATCATCATCACAACTAACAATGTGGCATGCCCTTCAGATCTTCAAGAGATCAAAAAATGTATTAAAAATTCTCTTACTACTGATGTGGATCAGATCTCTACTTCTAGACTTCTACAATCCAAGTCATACCTCAAGATCATAGAAATCCCCTATATTAGCGAATGCTCGAATGTGTGAATTTTATCTGAGAAAGTCAAAAGCATTCTCAAAGTCAATCACATATTCCAAACCAAGAATCATAAAGGTTTCACTGAAATTAAATATGGCCATTATCTGGATTGACATTTGGGACATGTAAAATAGTTCTAACATGAAGAAAATCATCAATAGACGCTTCAATGTGAGAAGCTTTATTGCCACAGTATACAGTGCAAATATGAACCTGAGAGTCCCTCAATGCAAGAATTGCTGGAAATAGGATCACATGGCAGGAGTTTGTCACATTCAAGGGGCCAAATTTGTTAAGTGCAATAAGCCCCACCTAACCATTCATCATTGTCATTTCACTTGGTATTACAAAGCTAATGACAAGTTAAATCCTCCTAGACTTGAAACCAAGAAGGGCAAACTATGTCCTCACTCATTCAAATGCCTCAATTACAAGGGCAACTACCAAGTGAACTCTGTCAACTGTCCTTTCTGGAAGCATCACTTTAACAAGAAGTGGCACTCCAAAGAATACTCTGAACTTCAGGAAACCAAAAAGAATTCAATTCATTTAGATGTGAATGCCAACATGATATGATTGTGAAAGACCTGAAGATTTTTTCACAAAATGTCAGAAAAAATAATTTTGTCATAAACACAATCCTTGAAACCAACAACAATTTTGACATTATCTTCATCCAAGAACTGTCTTGGACAACAATAAGATCTATTTCTAGCTCAGCAGATAGCAAAGGTGTCCCATTGGTGGGTGTTGTTAACCATCCCAATTGGCTCATCTTTGCTAGAAAACCAGACATAACAAATGACTGCCCAAAAGTCATGATCTTTGTCAATATTAGACTCTCTTCTTTTCATTTCTCTTTTTGCAAAGACATTATTGATCACAGAGACATTATTCTTGTTTCTTTCTTCATCAACAGCAAACTTTTTTGGGTTATGAATATATACTCAGACTCTTCTCATTCTGTGATAAAGTATCTCAAGGATACTGAAATCAACATTCGCAATCTTTTAGTTATGACTGGTGATTTTAACATTCATGATAGTCTTTGGGACCCTTTGTTCAATCACCATTCTTCTATTAGCAATGACCTTATTGTTATTGCTAACTCTTTTAACCTTAACTTATTGGTTCCTATTAACCAAGTTCCAACTAGGTACTCTGATAATGACAATAACTCAAACTCGGTCATTGATTTAATGTTCCTCTGTTGCAACTCTTCCAAATTGAACAACCATTCAATCCATCCTAATTAGCATCTCACTTCTGACCATGTGTTGTTAATGATCACTATTCCTATCAATGAAGAAAATATCAACCTTCGTAAAAGAACCATCTCAAAAAACAGTGATGAGGAAGACTTGTTCATAAAGGAAGTTATCACATCCTTCTTAAAGTTGGACACATCAAATATTTTGGATATATCCCAGTTGGAAAAAATTGTTATTGACTTTGCTAATATTGTAGAGTCTGCATGGACAAAGAAATCAAAAATCATCAACATCACGAAGCACTCTAAAAGTTGGTGGAACAACAACTGCAATAGTGATCTAGACAAATACAGACATTTGAAGAGTGTTGAAGACTGGAAGACCTTCTGAAAGATGGTCAAAAATATGAAAAGGGCATTCTTTGATCTCAAAATTCAAGAAATTGCCAATAAAAAGCAAGGGCCTTGGGAACTGATAAGTTGGGTTAACAAATGCAACCTCCCAGCCATTGAAATGATCAAGTATAATGGTCGGCCCTGCTTAGAACTAAATGATCTCTGGCAAGCCCTTCACTCTTCATTTAACACAGCTCAATTTTGTCAAGTAGATGAGAACGTATTGAATGAACTAAATTCATATCAATCTGCTTCATGGTCATTGTTTTCAGAGGAAGAATTCACAAGTACTATTGTCAAGTACAATAACTCATCAGCTCCTTGTCCCGACAAATTATCATAGGGACACCTCAAACGAGCTGTCAGAGACAAGATGTGCTTAAAAAACATTGTCACCATCACCAACACATGTATTGAGATAAGATATTAGCCCAATCATTTCAAGAACTCAATGACTATTGTTATTCCAAAACCTAATAAGGTGTTGTATAATTCACCTAAGTCTTTCAGACCTATTGTGCTTCTTAACACTTTGGGAAAGCTAATCAAGAAAGTTATTGGTAATAGGCTTCAATTCTATGTTATCTCCAACAATTTCATCTACCAGAGTCAATTAGGAGGCTTAAAGTTCAAGTCTACCACTGATGTAGGTATTGCTCTCACACATTTCATTTGTATAAGATGGATCAAAAACATGGCGACCAGCTCCCTAGCCTTTGATATTGCACAATTCTTTCCATCGCTCAACCATTGTCTTTTAGCCTTCATTCTAGGCAAAGCAGGCTTTAATTCGAGAGTAGTCAATTTCTTCTCAAACTACCTTGTCAACAGAAGAACCAAATACTTTTGGAACAATTTCTCTTCTTCATCATTTAACGTTAATGTGGAAGTGGGTCAAGGATCATCTCTCTCCCCTATTTTTTCTACATTGTATCTATCTTCATTTCTTCACATCCTGGGAAAACATTTAAAAAATCTCCGTTTTATCCTTTGTTGACGATGGTCTTCTCCTTATACAAAACAAATCTTTTTAGGTTTCCAATGTCCATCTTTTTAGTAGTTACAATGTAGCTTTCAACCTTCTTTCCAAATTTGGTCTCTTAGTCAAATATTCAAAGACTGAAATTTTTCATTTCTCCAGAACATATGGGGTCTTTAACCCACCTCCCCTCAACTTATCATCATTAGATGGCCCATATCAAGATCATAGAAAGTGGACTTTGTTTCTTTTTATTTTCTTTCTCATTTTTATTTTCTTTTTGATTTTCACCTTTTTTATTTTTAGAACTCTGTGGTTAGAGTTAGAAGTAATTGGTCACATCAGTCACATCTGATGATGTGGTCACAACATTGATCATAGGACTTGAGAGAAGAAAGTAGAAGGTTCAGGAACAAAATAATATCATACAATATGGACACCACATGTTGGCCTCATGCTTTACACATGGTCATTTAGGGTAGGGTGCACAGTAGTTAGCACAGACCATCTGTAGAAGTATATAAGATAGACTATTTTGTAAAGAGCTCTTTATCAACTTCTCTTGTGTTTCTCTAATACAAGAGTTGTTCTTTTACCTAACTCTAAGGGTTTAAGTTCATAACAGCCTGGTGTTGTATCCAAAAGATATGTGGAAGTACCTGGGGTTTATCTTCGATAGAAAACTCCTTTTTTGTCAATATATTGACTTTTACACTAACAAAGCATTGTCAATGGTAAAGTGCATGAAGATCTCAGGCAACTCAACAAGAGGCTTAATTCTGCATCAAAAACAACTTCTGTACAGAAGCTGTGCTCTCCCAATAGCACTGTATAGGTTTCAAATATAGTTCTACACAAAAGCTCCTCTAGTGTATCTGTTAAAGATCTTAGGGAAACTTCAGAGGTGAGCAGCCTTATGGATAAGTGGAGCATTCAAAACTGCTCCATCAGCTGGCATTGAGGCTATTACTAGCCTTATCCCTATCCACTTACACTTACAAAAACTTAGTGGAAGATCTCAGCTCAGAGCGCATGCCCTATAAGACAATTATATCCTTTAATCACTTATGGAGATCAATAGTGACTCACCTACACCTCCTCACCCACTTTCACTTAGTTCATTAACTGGGCACCAGCGTGGCCTAATTAAAGGCCATTTAGTTAATATGAAGAATTGGTTCAACAAAGTTTTTCCTTCCTTCGATTCCCTTAATTCTGAATTTAAGCCAGGCGATAGAATAATTGACTGCTTTTCTAATCACTTTTCCTTTCATTTATTTAGAAAAAATTTGGACTGTCTTTTCAAATCTCATATTCAGCAACTCGATAACCTAGCCATCAAATCATCAAATACTCCATCTAATGCACTCATGGTCATGGATGCCAGTGTCAAAAACAATGTGGCCTCCTCAATTGCATATGTACATGTTCACAATAAACTGATTATCAAAATGCTTCATCACACTGTTAACGTCACAAGCATAGAAGCTGAATTCTTTGCCATTAGATGCGGTATCAACCAAGCAATGCATCTTCAATATATTTCTAAAATCATTGTTGTAACCAACTCTATCCACACGACAAGAAAGATATTCAACCCATCATCTCACCCACTCCAAAAACAAGCAGCTCTTATTCTCAATGACCTTAGAGTCTTCTTTAATTGTTGTCATGAGAACACGATCGAATTCTGGGAATGCCCAAGTAAAAGCAAGTGGAATCCTCACCAGCGTGTCGATATCAAAACCAAGTTGTTCAATCTCACCCTGCTTTTTCCAGTCAAAAACTCTTAGGAGTTTAGTAAGAAATCTGAATGTGATAACATCATCAACAATTGGAAAATGACTTTCCAAGCATCAGATCAAAAGGGAAGAAATTTCTTAGACCTTGTTGACAGTGACAACAAAACTTTAGAACCAACATATAGTAAAGGTGGAGCATGGCTGCAATATGTTGGCCATTCCAATTCATTGTGTGCAAGAGCAGTAAGAGCAATCACCAATCACACTCCTATTGGAGAATATCGACTTCATTTCTTCCCTAGGGAGGAATTTAGCTGTCCATGCAGTCTCTATCCTATTGAAACAAGACACCACATCCTTCACAAGTGCAGAAGATTTAACAAGTATTGGAATCCAAGAAGAGATTTGATAGCTCATTTCATCATGTTCCTGGAACTTAATCCATGTGCATTCGCATTTTTACCTCACAACTCTTAGTTAGCTTGGTGTAGATCACTTTGCTAAAGTTTTCCTTTTCATTCTCATCTTTTTCTTTCTTTTTTATGCCTCTTTCTGTTTCTTGTTTACCTTTCTTTCCTTTTTTTCATGTAGCTTCAGTTGTTATGTATGTAGTTACGAAGTAGCTACCACGGTCTGCCTACGCGCCCCGTGTAATAAATTGTTGAATTAAAAAATAAAAAATAAAAAGTATAAAGAAACCTGAAACCTATCAACCCCCGCGGCTCGTCCCGGAGAAGCGAGCTTTTAGTCCTGAGTCTCGTTCACGTGTGCGTTCCTGAGGATGATGAATAACCCTCTCAGTCCCTGAAATCTCAGGCAACTGTTTCTCCCCCCATCGTCCCATTTATAGCCTTGCAACCACACATTCCCATACCGTCCAAATTTATTGTGACTTCTTAGCTGTCTCCCCGAGGGGTAGGACCACGTAGGGACGGAGCCTTGGTCGGGTGCTAATCCCCCCCTTATCAGTCAATTGGATGATCATATATAACGTAGCGAGGATAGATACTCAGGGCCTCGTAGGCCTTTGGCAGCACAAAATGGAGGATCACATAGCCTATCGTGATCCCTCTGGGCAAGGAATTAGTGAGACTATCCAGCCCGATCGGCGTCGATATTAGGTAAGGACAGCCATGGTGAGGCCAACTCTTGCGCCCGGGTGGTGGCGGCTGGAGTTCAAGAAGCTGTCTCAACAGTTAAACGTAATGGCAAGGTTATAGGATGGTAACTAACCTCAGTCGCCTCTCGAAGTGACATGAGCACTATATGACTTCAATTTGTAGGTTCAATACTCATTGTAAAAATAGTACCCCTGGTCCATGTGGAATGTAAGGGTATATATGATGACCATGTAGATTCAAAAGTAGTGCTTTCGTGATAGTAGGCACACGTTGGTTAACGTTGACATGCATTCTAAACTGTAACCTGTATGTTACGATCATATCGTGCCTGGTACTACAGGTTAAATACCCTAGGAGGAATGTTCCTGTGCTCCAGCATGCTGTCTATCTTGTTTTCTATTGCGTTGTCTGCACAAGTCATCGCAGCTTCCGTCTTTTCGGGGCCTCAACAAGTTGCCTCAAATGAATACGACTTCATCATTGTAGGAGGTGAGTGATTCTGTATGTATATATAGCAAAATAGATAACAGTTCATATGAATATGAACGTT
>Ga0157364_1008185_pt1 | contig 10829 bp, 3 predicted proteins | sample AttsexASBM2_FD_111476 | JGI IMG/M metagenome (GOLD analysis project Ga0157364, IMG submission 111476) | Fungus gardens microbial communities from leaf cutter ant in Ribeirão Preto, State of São Paulo, Brazil - Atta sexdens ASBM2 | ecosystem: Host-associated > Fungi > Mycelium > Unclassified ... | reverse complement strand
TATTTTTTCGAGAGTGTGTGTATCGTAGAGATATAAAAAATATTAAAAATCTGCGTGTACGCACACACACACACACACACGCGCGCACACACACACACACACACACACACACACACACACACACACACACACACACACAAAATAAATAAATCTAATCATTGTTATTTTATTGAATTAGTACATATATTTCATTGTCGTTTCTTTCAATCGTTTAGTGTACAAAGGTTAAATACAAGAAGAAAAAAGACAAGCGTAGTGTGTCTTGAAACTCATAATAATGGCTATTTATTAAAACTCTTGAAACGTAAAATGTCGGATCCTGATATACATCATCCACCACCTGAAACACATTCACCGCCAATTCTTGCATTACGAAGTGCAGCGATAACGATACCGCATAAAACTGATGATAGTAATATCGAATCTAATGAGGATAGAACTGGTAAGTTCATGTTCGATAATAATTTTTATATTATTAAGATATTTATTAAATAGTTTCAATAATTGCAGATGTATCTAAAACGCCAGTTAAAAGTGATTTAACTGACTCTGAAATATCTCCACCTTTTAGACCTATTGTTGGTAGTGCTGGTAGTCCGACAAATTCAATTTCTCAGCCAACGAATATACTTAGGCCTGGTAGAGCATTAATCAATCCTTTTGATCCATCACATGTTACTATTAAACTTACCAGCAACAGACGACGGTGGACTCATATATTTCCAAAAGGTATTATTATTTGTTTTATTCGTAAGTATACCATTATTCGTAAATATTTCATAAGTATACAGAATGTCTTAAATAAATTATCAAACTTTGAGAGTATGTAGGGAATCGATAAACTAAGAAAAAAAGTCCTTTAGAGATATATTCGTTTTCCCTTCATTTTAGAGAAAATCATAAAAAAAAGATAACATATCTTTCATTTTTATACTTATTTATTATTTATTCATTTGTATTTATTTATTTGTGTTGTTACTTGTTTAATGTAGATGTTATTTAAAATATTGGCCTCTTATAGCAATGCACGCATCTTGTACAGATAGCTCACGTTGTAGCCGAACACTGATTTGGTCAACATAATGATGTGTTGATCCAATACTCTTCTGTCTGAAAATCGGCGCACATACCTTATTTATACTGCTTCTGAAGTTTGAAACATTATTACTGAAGTTGTATACGAAAACAATAATGTCGAGAAACAGAATCATGATTGTAGTGCAAATATCATCGGATCAGTCTTTGGCTGTCTATAGTAAATGCAATGCTTGTATTCTTGTAAGAGGTCAACATTTTGAACAATATGAACATTAAAAAAGTAAAAACATGAATAAATAAATGTAAATGAATAAGTAATAAATACAATAATGAAAATTACATTTTGTAATTTTTAGTAATTAATATCTTGTTAACTATAGCAAAAATTACAAAATGGTAGAGGACTTTTCGATTCAGTCCACTCTATCTATACAAAAGCGATTGGCAAAAACTTTCGAGATACCGTGCGTGCATACATGTGCATGTGCATCAAATATTGGTCTTGAATAAATTTTTACTCTAATACTATCAACTTTACAGAAAATTGCAAGAGACAAAAATTATTTAACTTCTTCTCATAGAACTCTAATTTTTTCAGAATTTTTTATTAACTTTTTAGTATTTTTATTAACTTTATGAGAAGAAAATAAACAATTTTTGTCTTTCGCTTTTTTTCTGCATAGTTGATAGTATTTGAGTAAAAATTATTGAAAATCAATATTCAGCGATTTTTAGTAATTAATATCTTGTTAACCATTGCGAAAATTACAAAATAATAGAGAACTTTTCAACTTAGTTTAGTCCGTTCTATCTACACAAAAGCGCTTAGCAAAAATTTATTTAAATAGGGGACACTCTGTATGTGTACATAATAATCTGGGAGACATAAAAATGATCTTCATTTTTGTTACCGCTTGAAACCGCCATTAATTCATCATTTATTAAATAAATATAAAGGAAACGCAAATATGACAAGCCTCCCGCAATTTTCACATTGATGACATGTGATTAAAGTTGTAAACAATTTTTTGCTTTTTTTCCTAATATATTATCTGCTAGCGTTTGTTTCTAGTGATAATTTACGTCAAAAAATTAAGGAAGGTGCCATACTGTTTCTGGGTATCAATTATAAAATTTTATCTCTAGGATGGAAAATGAAAAGTGAAAATTTTTACCATTGAAATTAATGGAGACATTTTTCACTTTTCACTTTCCATCTTGGGGATAAAGTTTCTTGATTGATACTTTGGTGGGTCGAAGGGACCGCCAAACTAAGCTAAAGTAATAAATTTTGTAGTGTACAAAAAAAAACAATTGGTAACAAATCATTTTTTTTTTACTAAAAAATTTATCACTTTAGCTTAGTTTGGCAACTCCTTCAACTCACAGAACGGTATGATCTACCTTCTGATTGTTTTTTTGACGTAAACTATCACAGAAACAAACGCTAGCAAGATAATATATTATAGGAAAAAAGCAAAAAACACAACTTTTTTACTTCAATTACATGTCATCAATTTTAAAACTGCGGGAGGTCTGCCATACTTGCGTTTCCTTCATATTTACCTAATAAATGACGAATTAATGACGATTTTAAGCGGTAACAAATGAAAATTATTTTTGTGTCATTGTCTCCAGGACTAATATAAGATCCTCAAAAAGTCCGGAAACAGTCGACTATCTCAAAAACGAAGCATTTTTGAAAAAAGCGTTTGAGACAAAAATTTTGGAGTTTAAAATGATATATTTATTGATCTAATCAGTTTGACCTCGGGTGGCGACGTCAAGGTCAGGTCAAAGTCAAATTAATTTTGTAAAGTGAAATACTCTATTTTTGATTCCAGAATGTAATAGTCGAAAGCTTTTCAGAACGCTAAAATACAGTTCATTTTCATTAAGTACTTTTCGAGTTGTAAAAGTTACAGTCATTGGGTTGTCTGGAAAGTTCGTGCCGACTAACCTATATAATTTAATAAATGTATAGTAAAATTTAAATTTTTTGCGTTTCAATTTTCCTTCAATATCGGCACGAACTTTTCCGACAACCCAATATTAACCAAGATGTCTGACTGATTAAAATCTCTTGAATGTTTAGAATTATGCCGTGAATAATATTTGTTAAGATCAAGATTATAGAAGATTCTCTTATTTTCATTTTTATATAAAAATGAATTTTTAGCGCAAAAATAAAAATAAGAAAAACAATATCCAATGACCATGATCTTAACAAATGTTATTCAGGACATGATCCTGAATAATATTTAAGGGGTTAGCTATAGAGATTTTAGCTATTGCGTCGGTCAGACATCTTGCATAATGTTATTGCCGGCGTATTGTACTTTCAAGCCTTATAACTCGAAAAATACTTAATGAAAAATAACTTTATTATAGTGTATATTTTGAAAAGCTCTTGATACTGGCTATTACATTCTGGAAAAATAGGGTTTTCTGTTTAAAAAAATCAACATGACCTTGACCTGACTTTGGCGGCGCCACCCCAGGTCAAACTGATCAGATTAGTAAATATATCATTTCAAAACTTTACAACTTTTGTCTGAAACATTTTTCTTAAAAATGCTTCGGTTTTGAAATATTTGACAGTTTTCGAACTTTTTAAGGATCCTGTATATGTGTATTGTATATATGTATGTTATATGAAAACTATTAAAGTTATATTAATATAATTATGTATACATATATGTGTAATGTATATATAGGGCCTACAGGAGTTCTAATACAGCAACATCATTATCAAGCTGTTCCAATGCAGTCACATTTGGAGTCACAAAGTGAGGCTATATCATCGACCACAAGCGGATCTTCGATGGAAGGTGGAGCGAATAATTCACATCAGATTTCAAGATCAGCATCTCAAATAGGATTTCAAGATTGTTAGTATTATTAATATTATTCTTATATTATTATTAATATTACTCTTGGTTTCTATGCACGCGTTTTCGTGCGTTATGCGTACGTCAAACGCATGTCTTTATGCCACCAATTAAATGCATAAAAACACGATCATGCACAAACATGCGCGCGTTTGACGCAGACTACAATGCACGACAATGGATGCGTGGAAACAAAGCTTTAAGGTATAAATATAAGAGATATATGCTCGCATTTATAGACCTCATATTTAAGGCTTTCTTAATTTATCTTTAGAAAGCTCTGCTCTAATGAATTATTTTATTGGTTATTATGTCTTTTATATTTAATGTGTCTTATCCTATTACGATGTCAGCAAAGTCACTCAGTATATTAACTCCAATTAAATTAATAAATCAATTAAATTAATAACAATAAACAAAATATTGACAATAAAGTCAAACTTATGTATATCTGAGTGAGCAACAATATCCGAACTTATATATAACTTATATATATCCGAATGAACAACAATATCCAAACATGATTATTTATATCTTTGGTATCTTACGCCCATCCTTATAACATCACTTAGAATTTATACATTCTGTCCGTCTAGTTAGAGTTCTCTTTTGTCTTTATTATTTCCCTCTTTTCTACTTCTTTTCTATCATCTTCATTATTTCTAGTCCTTTGCTTTCTTCTCCTTCTTTTATCTGCATTCCATTTTTTGTCTGTTCACTCCGTTAACATGTGACATATACTCTCTTCTGCAACTTAGCATATTTTGCACCTCCTATCCTCTTCTTCTCTCCAATACTGACCTTTTGTTTCATTTCCATATCTAGCTATTATGTTCCTATCCTTCATCCTTTTCCGCCTTTTCAGATATCTCTTATATTAATTATATTAAAGCCTAACTATGAATACAGGCAATAAATAATAAATTTCATATTCTTGCAGATACGAAAGGAAAATCATCGCGACCTAATCCCCCTACAGTTGCTAATGGAGATAAAGCTGCGAATCCTTCAACTATGGCAAATAAAAGTCTTACTCTCCTGTGGGGTGCTACTGGTGAGCAGGAATGGACGCCTGCTCTAACAACAGGTTTGATTTTAGTATTTTTGAATTTATTTATAATTCTTTGAATTTATTTATAATTCTTTGAATTTATACTTATACATTTTACAGGAAATGATAGAGATGTTAGAGATATTTTATTATTATGTGTCCAAACTTCTATTTAATATATCGTTTCTATCATTATACGAGTATATATAATAATTATTAGGTCAAAGATTAATCTGACATAAAGTCATTTAAATGAGACATATGGATATATGTATTATGAAGTTTAATATTCTATAATACAATACATTGTAGGCTTTAAAGAATGCAACAAAGTTATCGACTTAGTGTGAAAATTAATAAGCTTACAGTCTAAAAGAGAGAATTCATGAATGATCCTGAACAATGATATTTAAAAATATTCAATTGAATAACAAGTTGTTATTCAATTTACATTACATATATATAACATGTAATTCCAGTATCCATAAGTTATACATATGTAACGCTTTTTACTTGTATTGTGCTTTTTAATCATATATAATATTTTACTCAGAGTTTTTTTATATAAATAATGTAATAATATTTTTTTATATAAATAATAAATAATATAATATCACGCGCGATATAATAAAGAAATAGTTTTGCGGTTTTGGCCATAAATTAAAGCATTAAATAATTAAAATTAGTTTTTCTTTTATATTTTATATAATAAATTTACATATAAACATATACCACATTATTTTTAACTCTTAACCGGGTGCGCTGCGATATTGAGTGCTGCAAAATTTGTTTTTCTGAAAAATTGGTAATGCAGATCTCTTTTTATTACCGATCTTTGGTATTTTTCATTCAATGTTAAATTTTAATATTATATTTTATTATAAATATATTTTACTTGTTTTTATGATAATTGTCCAATTATTTATTCAATTATAATTCCTAAATAATAAATTTATAATGCGATATTCAATGCCACGTGCGCCCACTAATGTTTGGTCGAGAGGTGCGCCCAGTTAAGGGTTAAACAAAATATAGTCAGCAAAGACAGAGACAATAGTTGGGACACATTGTTTTATTGAAAATTACTACAGATTTGTTTCTGTTTATAGATATTACAATGATAATGAAAAATTAAATTTACTATTTTACAATTACATGTTTATCAAATATAAGCATAAAAAACTTAATAAATTATTATACAATTGATAACATTTATGAAAGAATGAAAATACTTGGAAACATCTTAAAAGCAAATATTATCACAATATAGATGACATTATCATTTATTGCATTCATAAAACTCGATATGTATTATATAATACAAAATGTTTGTTGTAACATATTTTAATGATAAGTTGTATCTTCATAGTTTTCTAATTTTCTTTTTCATTTATTTATAATTTTGCATATATTTCACATGAGTAAAAAAATGTAGTGTTTTTTTCTTTTTATAATAGCTTCGCTTAATACAATCTTGCAATTACGCTCTGTTTTCATAGAATCGCATCTCTATATTGGATGATTATATTCAGATATATTTCATCTGCGAAAAATTTTTGCAAAGAAAAAATTATTTTCATTCTTAAAAATATCCAATATTTATTTTTACAAGATCATCAATCATCGATACGAATAATGTTGTTTATTTCCATGCTATGGTACGTCTAATTGGGATGCAACGCTGGACGCATTGATACGTGTGATGTACAACGTGTATGATGTCACTTATGCTGTTTTACAGCAATCATAGGTTAGCGCCATACATTATTAGAGATTGATCCGGTTATGGTATATATTTATTTATTTATATTAGGAAAGTTAGCCCGAAGTAGAAGCGTCTATTAAATAATTTTTCACAATTTTTTTTTCAATTTCTTCACCATTTCTACATCATAATTCTATGGCTGCATTCCGTTTCATGCATGATCACATTGAGAGCATAGAAGTCGTTCCGCTCTACTCCATGCACAGATCGGGCAAGTTCAAGCCAAAGTGGCTAGACATACTTGTCGAGCGAATGAGCATTATCAATTCTTCTGCAAATTCAATCAATTATGTTTAATTGCTCGACAAGCAGACCTCTAGCCACTTTGCCGACTTGAACTCGATGCTGGAGTGAGCAAATTATTGCATTACAATTGTATAAAAATCTTCGAATTGACTGAAATGAATAAAAAATCCCTTTACAGTATTAAAATATACGCAAAGTTAGGAGGTGGTGCAGTGGACTTTACATTAAAATTGAAAAAAAGTTTAAGTTTTTAATTTTTTTTTATTTTAGTAAAATTCACTGCACCATTTCTTAACTTTGTGTCTACTTTCCTAACTTTTGTGTCTACTAATCTTGTAAAAGGATTTTTGATTCCGTTCAGTTAATTCAGAGATTTTTGTACGACTGTAATGTCAATAATTTGGTCAGCATCATCTTAGGACAGCATATGGACTATCTCATCTCCCGAGGTGAGGCATGGAGTGCGTTCTGTTTTACGCATGATCTTTCTTTAATATTCGGTGAACAATAAGAATAAAATGATATATCATGTCGCATAATATATCATTTTGTGATTCATTCATACGCGTAAAATGGAACGCATCTCAGGTGAGGCAATATGCGCTGTCTATACGTGATAGTTATGTCATCCAATAGTAGACGGGAAAAGGGCTGACTTGTTACACAATAAGGACACAAGCCGTAAGCCGTAAAAAATTAATCAGTCATAGTCGATTATTTTTCTCATTCGATTGTGATTAGTCAATTTTTTACAGCTTTTGGCTTGCGATTTTATTGTGTAAGGCCTGTAAGGAAGGCTTGCAGGAAGATAATCGTAACTAAATCGTAGAACGTAAGTTATTGTTGTAATTGACCAATGTCTGTTTTACACTAGGGTCGCAAGTCATAAGCCGTAAGAAATTGAGTAATCACAGTCGAATATGAGAAATTAGCTAATTACAGAAAAAAATAATCGACTATGATTGGTTCAGGAAATACGGTAGTGTCTATTGGCTAAGCCAATAATTTCTTACGGCTTGCGATCTTATTATAGAATAAGTTCAAAACATTGTGCATTGATCTACGATTATGACTTTCGTTACGATCATTTTCTCAGGGAGAAACGTGAGATCAGATAGACGTTTATTAAACATCGGAGACGTTTACATTCTAAAATAAGATCTAGAAATATTAATATTATGTAATAGCAATAAAATAATCTTATATTCGCATGTGTAACTTCCTTATATCGATATTAATAAGAGGGATGATAAATCAGCTTTTAGTATTTTGCGTTGTGCCGAATACGAACGCGCAAGTTCTAGACGATATGACTCGCTAATTTTAAATACTTATAATTAAAAAATTACTTTAGTCTCATTTTGATATTAAACTTTTTGTTTTAAAATAATCTCACGAATCTAAAATTATTCAGGGAGAAATGTGAGATCGGATAGACGTCTATTAAACGTCTATTCGACAGTTCAAAATATTTATAGACGCATCTAGGTAGAAATGTCATTTTTTTAGATGACTAATAGACATATCTACAAGACATCTGATTGATATTTGATATGTATTAAATGTCTTATATAATCGCATGTATGATTAATGTACGATATAAGACGTCGAGCAACGTCGAAGACATATAGAAATCATAAATTTGACGTCAGTTTGACAATGATTAACGTGGGTTATGTATTTTTCGCTGGGGCAATAGCTATATACATATAGCTTCTGCACGATTCGCATTCTCTCACTCTTGTTTCATTTTAATTAATTTATTTTATCATCTTCTTGTAAAACGAATTATTTTTTATGAACTAGAATGACATAGCGCCGAATAGCATTAAATAACGTTTCTTTGAACGCCGCACCTAAACTCAAATTAAGGGTTTAAAAGTATGTTTAAGCCCTTAATTTGAGGCTCGAATATAAAGATATTTATTAGATGTGGACAGATAATTTATGTGACCAGTAGCACGTTGACCTATACAGGCACGTTTATCTATTCCAGATCGGAACTTTTAATTAAAATACCTAAGCATCCGAAAGAAATGTTTCTTATGAAAGTTGTAGTTTTAATCTGTTCACTGATCAATTTGATCTTGGGTGGCATCGCCAAGGTCAGATCAAGGTCACATTGATTTTTTTAAATGGTATACTATTTTTGATTCCAGAATCTAATACCTGATGTCAAGAGTTTTTCACTGTAATAAAGTTATTTTTCATTAAGTACTTTTCGAGTTAAGGCTTGAAAGTCACAATATCGCCGGCATTACGTAAGGAACCCGATTTGCTAAAATCTCTTGTTGAATGTTATTCAGGATCATGTCCTGGATAGTATTTATCAAGATCAAGGTCACTGAAGATTATATCATTTATTTATTTATTTTCATTTTTACATAAAAATGAATTTTTAGTGCAAAATTTTAAAATTTTTCTAAAAATTTCTTTCGGAAATGCTTAGTTTTCGAGATATTTCACCGGTCTGGGACTTTTTACTTATCCTGTATGCAGAATTTTTGAGGCTGAAGCCTTAGCTGTGTATCTTAGGACGCTGAAGCACCAGAGGGGGCACTTTTTATTCGCTCGGGCAGAAATAAATCGGATCATCGACAATGTTTTCCAACACATACACAAGTGACACACTGTGTAAGATTCAACTAGATATTGTGTCGAGCGTGTAAAATATGTTACCAACTTTTCAAAAAGTTATTTGGTAGCTGTACTTATTTTGCAATAAAACCTTCAAAAATCGCCAATTCTGAAAAAATTATAACTTAAGTCTAAAAATCATAAATCTATTATTGATATGCTAAATATAAGAATAGAATGAAAGATTGTAATGTATTCTGGTGTTACACTATGAAACTAAACTGCGTTCTAATAAGTAGACTCTGTATCCTAGCTGGAAAAGCCGATGTTAGATGTTTAATCGATGTCGATCTGATTTTTATTCTTCTCTAGGAAAAAATGTTTTATCATTTAATTATTTAGCCTTGTTTTGTAATTAATAAGTATATTTATTTATTAGGGAGGGAGAGAAGGGTTTTCTTGGGTAGCCCTTCTCTCCCTCCCTTGGGCGCTAATTTTCTAAATATCGCGGTTTTGCTTGCAACATAAAAAAAGTATCTCATAAAAAATCTATTGTGAATATTAGGTTTTTGCGCATGCAAATAATAAAAAAATAATACAAAGTCACATGGCGTCTAAAATTAATATTTTTAGGCCTTATTTAAAATATAGATGCCTCCGATGTCTAATAGACATCTATTCGATCTCGTGTTTTTTCTTGATAATCATTATTACGGTCTTTACGAGACATCCCGTATAAAATACATATTCTTTCTCTTGATCATTTTAATCTATTCTTTTGTACTGAAGCTTAATGTCTATAAGCAGCTTTCATCTATTGCATAGATTATTCCTTATTTTTGCTGAGCATTTTACAATTTGCTCTTTTGCTGAGCATTTCACAATTTGCTCTTTTGCTGTTTTTCGTCAATTGTATGTTACCTCACGTAAAGCTTATATTTTTCCGCTTATATTTTTAATAATTTTTTTAATACTGTTTTATGTGTCTCCTCTCACTGACAAAATGTGTTATAGTCTCTGTTTTTCATATTTATTTATTAAGACATATCTACGATATGTAGTTATTTAAAAATGCTTATTACATTACATTCTCTCTTTTCTGTAGATCTAATCGAGTAACTTTATTGCACTGAAGTAAAAAAGATATTGTGTATCTATTTTAGATTTATTAGTTGCTTAAAATATGTGTGTGTGTGTGTGTGTGTGTGTGTGTGTGTGTGTGTGTGTGTGTGTGTGTGTGCGTGCGTGTGTGTGTGTGTGC
>Ga0157364_1008184_pt1 | contig 10829 bp, 9 predicted proteins | sample AttsexASBM2_FD_111476 | JGI IMG/M metagenome (GOLD analysis project Ga0157364, IMG submission 111476) | Fungus gardens microbial communities from leaf cutter ant in Ribeirão Preto, State of São Paulo, Brazil - Atta sexdens ASBM2 | ecosystem: Host-associated > Fungi > Mycelium > Unclassified ... | reverse complement strand
TCTCTCTCTCTCTCTCTCTCTCTCTCTCTCTTTCTCTCACCAGTTTGGTTTGGGCGCGTGCCAGTGTGTGTTGAATCGAAACGATTCGAATGCAAAATAATAATAAAACAGTGGGGCTCGTTGAAGGTGGGTGCGGTGGGCGTCGGGGGTGGGAGAGTGGGTAGACGACAGAGAGGCGGAGTCGGCAGCGCATTAACGCAATTAACCTCCAATTAATAACACATCAATTGACACCCGGTCAACTTGTTGCATCAGAGCAGGCCGATAATATGCTGAACGCGTGTGAACCGTGTGTGTACATACACGATGGGCCGCCGTGTGCGCTGCCGACGCGTGTGAGTACCCCGACGTACGTTTTGCTTGCGCGCGTGTGCGCGTGTCTACACGTTTGCGCTTAGGCAAGACCACGGACGTGGTCGTGTTTGTGCGGTTGCGGATGCGTGTTACGGCTACGAAGTATCTCTATCCCCTTTATACTATATATTATCGTAGGCATAATGACGAAACGAATGTTACAATAATTTTATATATCGAGAGGGTGAAATCGGTACGTGCCTAAGCGTCGTACGTGCCTATATGCACGATGGACATGGACTGATGACCACAGTCGAGTTCCCATGCAACCCCCTGCGAACACTCTCACCACATGACACCTACAGGGGGTGGAATTCCGATGCACATGCCACTGTTGTTACCTCAATAACGCCATGTGGGGTACGTACACCATGTGATGCTCACGTAGGAACTATCTTCCTTCATTTCTTTGGCTGTTTCACACAAGGGGAAACTAAAAATTGTGTACACGAGAATATAACGGAATATAAGCTCAAACATTCATAAAATTTGCTCGCAGAACGATTGCATCGTTCTTGAACTGATATTCGACTTGCGATTTTTCATACGTCGTCATCTACTTAAAAAAACGATTACTTATTGTAATATTACCTTGAAGTTTCATCGAGAGTTCCCCATGCGTTAACTATCCTATGTATTACTTGCGGACCCTATCACTATATGCACTATAATCACGCTTTGAAATCTACCCACCTGCTTAAATGATAAATATCGTATGACGTGCAGGAAATGGTCATTGGTGACTTACCGATGTGTGTTTTTCTTGTACTTTAATAATCGCTGATTCTCTATTACATATTGGACTTGAAGATGACTTTATATGCTTAATATATACAATTAACTTCCATAATTTATTTATGAATTGATTCTTTGACAATGGAAAATTTTTTTCGTACACCATTCTCTCATTGTGAGAAAACAATTAACATTTTAAAATGAGAAACAAAGACAAGTATTATTACGTATTTTTTAAATTTAAATTTGTGAGTATCTCTGCCGAAAAAATCGGTCATCAGATACTAACAGCAGTAAGACCATGTGCATTACCCCCCGCGTTTACTTTGGTGAACGCACTCCTCGCGTGTAATTAGTTCGTCGCGTCTACTTCCGAATCGACGCAACAGTGGGAGAGTTCCTGAAGCCATTTCCGGCAGGGCACCGGCACCTTTTTATTTTCCCCTTCTCGTCCCACGCATGACAGCACATGGGGAAGTACCGATCAAAAACGGGAAAGACAGAAGTTCGTCTGACCCCCCTCGAAGCGTCCCTTCCTATCCAGGTACAATCGTCGTCCCGTAGACCTTATCGAGGTCGACACCATATGTCACTTCTGGAGTAACGAGTAGCAAGCGCTGCACCCCTCTAAAGTAATTGCCAACGGAACTGCCTAGTAATTTCTCGGAACGAATCGCTCCTCTTCGAGGAAGCGGCCGAGAACGCGCTAACTTGGCATAATTGAACGTTTACGTAATAGTGATTCAAGTGCGCAATGAGGACGTCGATGATACTTCAAATACGCGCGCGTATTTGCTCGTATTTCAATAATCTGTCTTCCTGTTACGCAATTTACAGTTCTTCGGCCTTCAAGAAAGAAAAATGTGTTATGTTTGTGATAGGTACCGTAACTTTGTTCAACATGCTTTATTTCTAACGTCATATATTATACTATATAAAAATTGTATTTTATATATATATGTTTTATATATATATATATATATATATATATATATATTTGTATATATAAATATACAATATTAATTTTCATAAAGACTTGATCTTGATAGATCAAAATAGAGAAAAATTTTATTTTTATTTGTAGAATATAATTTTTATTAAACTTTCTTTACTTTGTAACACCTCACGCATTGTTCTCTACAAGCTCTTTTGACTTCATGATACGTATTGGAACGAATATCGAGATATCCTCGTACGCAGGAGGTTTATGCGTAGACGAACTATGGAATATTGTCGGCTTATTGAGCGCAGGTGCTTTAAACTGCTCAGCTGTTGCTTCGAATCTCGCGTACATGTACACAAATGTGTGTGTCCGTGCACTGTACTAGTACGTATTCAAACTCTATACCATAACGCATACGTGTTACTACACAAACGTCTCACTTACGCACTTATACGCAGCGTCAATTGAACTGCATGACGATCGAAACTTCTAAAAGGCCGTACCATTGACGAATGAAGAGCGATTATTTGTGTGGAGATTACAACAAAAAAGGATTCCATTAAAATATTTCGTGCCGAGTAAATAATTGTAACGACAATAACGAAATATTGTCGTCTCATTATGATTTTGTAATGAAGTCGGTATTAGCGAGCGGCAATTGTATGAAAATAAAATGAAAACGTAAAGATCGACTATATATATATATATATATATATATATGGATATAAAGGCGCAGAAGAATTCTATTTTTCTCGAAGCAAGCAAGATGGGCCTAGTCTATGATCGAGCGAGCAATGAGTGGACTATCAATTACTTTTTATGCCCCCCTTTCTTTCACCGGGTATCGACCGACGATGGTATGTGTCTCCCGGCGAAGACCATTCTAGGCGGAACTGCTTATGTATCGAATAAGATATTCAACGCAAGTAATTTTCTTATGGTCGCTTCTCAGGCGAACCACCCCCTTCTTCGCTAACCCCCTCGCTAACTCCCTCACTATACTTTGAGTTTTTGCTTCTATCGGTCGCAGGGTGTTCGGACGAGGGTGAAACATATTGCTTGCAACTGTCACCCGCGGTCTGCTCTTCTTCTTCGTCGCCGTCGTCGTCGCCCTCGATGTGGTCGATCACTGTATTTTTAACCGATAACACTTCGCACTCCTTTCTCGTGTTCTATCGTACTGTGACGTCATCTTGCATAGAATTAATGTATTTTTTTTTCCAATGTCTATATTTTGAAAAATAAGATATGTTTTCTTAACAAATTCAACTTTTAAGAATCTATCGTGAAATATATATGTATATCTAAATATAGGATGACACGATAAAATTTCAAAATATAATATTTGCAAAAAGAGAGCGTAATGCATTTTTATTGGACGTATGTTTATATTTTCAATAAAAGAAATATTTGTAAATATTATATAAAGAACATATTATAATTACCAAGATTAATAAAGCATTTGTAACAGATTCTCTTTTAACATTCTTACCATACCATTCGATTTGTGGTTAAAATAAGATAAGCTAATAATAAGAGGAAATGACAAGTGTACACACGGTCGAGTACTTCCTATCTACGGAAACAACGTTTCTTTCAATGCAACAGTCTATATACAGAGCTTAAAATACTCTACCATGTGCTATTATAGTACCTCTGAATCGATTCTCTTATTATATACATATATAGACGAGCGATATTCATTTAGACGGCACAGATCGCTAAGATGAATTGTTGTCTTTTTATTACAGACGGTGTATCGGAGAATTGAGGCCACGAAAATCGAGACGAGGGAGCGAGGGGCACTTAGCCCTTTGGCGAGCTCGAAGGATGCAGCTCCCAGGCGGGAGCACGAGAATTCCGCCCGCGAGAATACCGACTTTCCTTCTGGTTATCATCAACGGGAACAACATCGCAACAATCACCGGGAATAAACGCATCGGTAGCAACAGCGGCGGTCCCGGTTGCAACAATAACCGTAGCAGAAGTAGTAAGAAGCACGACAGCAGCGGATACAGACCCGATAACGAATCGAATCTTCCGAAGAAAACCCGCCATCTCGAGACGAGGGCGAACGGCCGACATCAAGTCACCGAGCAGCAGCCTCAGCCGTTGGCGTCAGCTCTACGGCGGAAGGTGCGGGGCGAGGAATAGTGAAAAGAAAGCACAGAAAAAGCGAGGAACGACGGAAGAAGAAGAAGAGGAAGCGCGAGAGAAGGAGAAGAAGGAGAGGAGGAAGCAGGAGTTCGTCGGGAAAGAGAAGGGTGCCGGCGTCGTCGTCGTTGGCGGCGGCGGCGGAAAAAGCAGAGGAGGTGGCGGAAGAGGAGGAGGAGGCGGTGGCGGCGAAGACGAGGGAAAAGAAAGAGGAGGAGAAGAAGACCGAGAAGGAGACGGCAAAAGCAAAGGAAGTGGAGAGGCGGTGGTGGTCGGTGGCGGACAAGGTGGGGAGCATTAGAAGAAGGAACATATAGAGAAAAGGCAGCTGTAGTAGGGGTACCGGAGAGACTACACAGTGTGCAGAAGCCGAGGCAGCGCACTGAGCCACGAGGGGCTATTCGAGCGAGAAGGGGAGGGTGACAAGAAGCCCTGGCGGGGAGGGGACGCGGAGGCCTTCGGGGGGCCGACCAACCAGACGGCCGATGATGTCATCGGAGGAGGAGACCGAGTGTTTCGCCCTCTACGGAGCAACCACGGAAAGCAAGCAACAGCAACTCCTGAAGAAGCAGAAGCGCACCAGACAGCGCGTGGACGCCGGCGAGCCGCGCAACAGCTACTCGAGTATACCGAACTTTAGCTCCCGGCCATCCTTCCTCGGTGGTGGTCTATACGGCTCGATCTTCAGTGGTAGTGGACCACCGTCGCATCAACAATCGCCGCAACAGCAGCAACAGCCGCAGCAGCACCACCAGTCACAATCGCAACAACAACAACAACAGCTCCAGCAACAGGCTGGAGCGGCTGGCAGCCAAAGTCATTTAGGTACAGCTACGACGGGTCCTACAACCCAGCAGCATTCCGCCCACGCGGCCTTCGGCTTCTTCGGGGCTCCGGGCTTCGGCCCCGCCAAGATGCTGAACGAGTTATTAGGAAGGCAGGTCAAACAAGCCAGTGACGCTGGCGGATCACCGCCAGAGGGCGGTCACGGGATGACCGGTGCCGGCATGGATCCCGCCTCGAATTTGCAACCGGGCGCCGTGGTTAATTGCGATGATCCTGCTACGGCCGACCTTACGCAGCACATGTTACGCGACATGCTTCTGCAGGGCCGCAAACTCTCCGCTCTCGGCGTGCAGGAGCAGCCGAACAATAACAACAGTATACATAATAACAACAATAATAATACTACCGCGGAATTACTTAAATCACAGCATCAGCAGAGTCCCCAACAGCATCAACAGCAAAATAGTGATAGTGCGCGCAGTGGAACAGTGCAGAGTGGCGGGGAGGAGAGTGGTGATGGTAATAACGTCGTGAATAGCGCGAATCACAGTGATCGTGATACCGTGATGCCGGGCGATGCTGAGGACAGCGCTGAGGATGCTGCTTCCGCGGCACGCGCGATGGAGGAGGCCTTTGCCGAAGCCGGTATGGAACCAGGGGCGAACTTGGATGGATCGGATTGCGAGCAGAGCCTACCTCCTAGCCCAACGGCACCAAGATCAGGCTCGGTCTCCGTTAAAGAAGAGATACAAGAGTCAATGAATATCAAACGTAGCCCCAGTCACTCTCCTTGTCCGATCGTGCCAAAAACTGAAACGAACTCTCCAACGACAGAGATTAAACGCGCTCGTGTGGAGAATATCGTCAGCACGATGCGCAGTAGTCCAGCGCTTCAGCCGGCAACGGTAAACGGTTGCAAGAAGCGCAAGCTCTATCAACCTCAGCAACAGACGGTGCATCACGTTCTTCAGCATAGTGTCAATGATACCATGATGGACGATGAAGACGAGAGCGAAGAGGAGGAGGATCCGGCGACGATCAGACAGAAACGGGAGGAGAAAGATAATTTGAAAATACAATTAAAAATGTTGCACGAGCAATTGGCGGAAATGCAACAAAAATACATGGAACTCTCTAGTAGAATGGAGCCAGATACAAGTGAGAGCGGTGACGCGCCACCCAGTCCTCAACCTCAACCACAACCACCACCAAGACCGCCACGACCTCATCCACCGCCGTACACCAACGGCCTCCCGACTCTCCCACCCGATCACCCCCACGCAGCAGCTGCTGCTATGTATCACATGGGGCATAAACTTTACTTTGAACAACAACATGCTGCTCTCGAGAGAATGAAACAACATCAAGAAGCGGCTGTGCGGCAGCAGCAGCAGCAACAGCAGCAGCAGCAGCAGCAACAGCAGCAGCAGCAGCAGCAGCAACAGCAACAGCAGCAGCAGCAGCAGCAGCAGCAGCAGCAGCAGCAGCAGCAGCAACAACATCAACGACAAAGTTCGCCACCGCCACCAAGTCAACCTCAGCAACAGAGTCAGAACAACACTGGACCTTCGACGCCGCAGACGCCGCAAATGCAATCAGCTAGTACGCCTATTCAACATAAAGACTTCCAGGAAAGGTTAAACGTCTTCAGGGGTGCCGCTGCAGCAGCCAGTTCGTCCGGTCCTCACATCACCGGAGCCGATTTGGAAGGCTTGGCGGATATCTTGAAGACGGAAATAACTTCTTCTTTAACCAATTTGATTGACAGCATAGTAGCAAGGTTCGTGCAACAGAGGAGGTTTCTCGGTAAGCAAACCGAGGCAGCGCAGGCTGCTGCCGAGCAGCTCAATAAGGACCTTCTTTTGGCGAGCCAAATGCTCGAAAGAAAATCGCCTAGGACGAAAGTAGTTGACAGAGGAGCTCCACAACCACCCGGTGGCCCAAACGGGCCACGGGGGCCCCTCAACAGTGGGCCCCCTCCTCCACAACCCACGGGGTTTTCACAAATCGGGTCCATAGGTGGTGTACCCCATGGCCCTCATACTGGCCCCACGGAAAACAATCTTAACCAAATGAATCAGCTGCCCTCGCACGCAAGGCCGAGCGTTGGAATGTTTCAGACTCCAAAACCGCCGACGATATACGCCATGGCATCTATGCAAGCGCAGCAACAACAACAACACCAACAGCAACATCAGCAACAACGCGAGCAGCAACAAAGGGAGCAACAACAACGCGACCAATACTGCAATATGAGAGGTGACGAGAGAGAAAACAGGGATTCGGAACAAAATGAAGCTCTGTCACTTGTCATGACGCCGAAGAAAAAACGTCATAAGGTAAGCATTACAACTTGTCAGATTTAACTTATTGATATAAGTTAATATAAATTAATGTACTTAGAATTACGATAATATTAATATAAACTTATATATTTTTAATTTTATAATTTTAATATGTATAAATATATATATATATATATATATATATACATTGTACAAATTTTTACATAAAAAAGATATTAACTTCAAGTCATTCATAATATTCGAATAATGTTATGTAAATTGAAGTCAATGAAGTCACAGTGAAAGTATTATAAACAATTATGGTACAAATTTGGATCGATGAGAATAAATATAATTAAATACGAAAAATTATATCAAATTTTAATGCTTTAACTGTGTGAAATTTGCTGTGAATTTATATACATATCTAATTCTGCAATCGCGCATCGAAATCTTTTGCATTATTAATAGTCTTGTAAAGATGTTTATTAGCATAAAAAATTCTTAAATTACTTGTCAATTTAATAAGTGATATTACTACTCTGATTCTGTTCATGATTGCGTTTCAAGATTTAAAAAGATTTAAGCATGGAAATATTTAGGTGCTAAGTGCGTTCCATTTTAAGCGAATATAAGATTTTTGTTCTTTAATTTAAAAAAATATTATAATCTCAATTTTTATTATTTATATTTTTTATATGCTTTTATAAAATAGTTATAAGTAAAATTAATTTATATTAATTACATTTATATGAAATTTATAAAAAAAGTCTAACTAAAAAAAATACTAATTAGTACGGTTTACAGGTGACGGATACGAGAATTACTCCGAGAACGGTATCCAGAATCCTAGCGCAGGAAGGAAACGGATCTCAAGGAGGTAGTGATAGTCCCCCGCCTCCTCCACCACCGAGACCTTACCATGCGCCACCACCGATGCTGCCGGTGTCCCTGCCAACCAGCGTAGCGATACCAAATCCAAGCCTCCACGAGAGTCAAGTGTTCTCGCCCTATTCGCCGTTTTTCAATCCTCACGCGAGTCATCCTGGTCAAGTACCACCTCCGGGGCCACATCATTTACCCGCGAGTCCTCCGGGTGGAGGTGTAGAACTCAGGGATTCCCCTCCACTGCCCCATCCGCCGGCTATGTTGCATCCAGCCTTGTTGGCAGCAGCCCAGCACGGCAGTCCGGACTACGGACATCTTAGGATGGACAGCAATGACCGAGCTAGCGACTGTAATTCCGGCGACATCAGCTACGATGGAATTCAGCCTACAATATCCTTTACTAATACTTGTATGCTAAAGAGCAAATTTGATAATAATACTCTGCATTTTACAGAATTTTATTAAATTTTATAAAATTTTATAAACATTTCTTCAGATAATATTTATAAGAATTTTGATATGTATTTATTATGATCAAAACAAGACATTAATCTCATTCACATATAGAAAATATTACTATTTAAAATGAAAATATTATTTGTTAAAATGAAAAATGTTATCTGAAGATTAATTCGTGTGTTAAAAAAAATTTAGAAATACTAGAGAAAACAGTTAAGATATTCAGAGATATTTTTTGACATAGGAGAAACGAAACTCACGCGCGAAAAGTTTAGAATGTAGCAGTGAGTTTTTTGAGAGAGAGAAAAAGCCGGCAAAATGGCTCACTCGCTTGTAAGGTGGCTGGAGCGAGGAAGCTCGGACGAATGTTAGATTAGTTTAGTACGGAGTTAGGCTAATGTTGGCTGCACCTACGAGTAGAGTTTGTCCAGCAACAACGCATCGAACCAAAAGTTCTTTACCTACCTCGGCCCACCCTCGGCCTGCAGTCTCACCCAACTTCGCAAGCCAATAATCTGTCCCGCAATTTCGCAATTCAGCCTGAGCATTTCGCGAACATTACATTTCGGGCGTCTCCTCGGTTTATCCTAGCTAAGCTACTTTTGCTGATCTCAGTGATATGAGCCTTGCAAAGCTAAATTTCTAAACATCAACTTTTGTCTGCAATTTTTCATCTTATCTTCCGATGTGCGCGAGAAAAATGTTTCATTCATTATATTTATATCGTTACATTTTTAGTACGAAAACACTGGTAGAGTATCATACATAATAGAACGAAAATATTATCAGAACTAAATTAAATCGAGTTTATTAAAAATAAATTTGCGATGTTTGACCAATATATCATATTTTTTGTTATTTTGCAGTAATTTATAGTAATTCTTAAATATTCATAAATAATGATAAATGTTTAATATATGTTTAATATACATGACATAATTAATAATAAAAATTATAGATTAATATTTCAAAGAAGAGAATTCGACATTTGCTAAATGATTTGAATTGTACATTATAAATTTGTAACAATTTAAAGGATCTTGTATTTATAAAATATATCCGCGTGTCCAAATTTTATTTAAAAATGTTCTTGACCTTTTTCAGATTGATTAAAATAGCCGCGATTGCATCCGGTTAAAGTGCACTCTTAGGATCGTCAGAAAATGATCAGCGAACGGTTCACCAGCTTCGATTATCGTGCATGATCCACCCCGCCGCGGTTTGCTTCTGAGTTACCGAAAGAGCGTGCAGAAATCCGGTGGCTTGCGAATCGAGAGTTCGCCTCGGTGCAACGAGGAAAAAAAGGCGAGTGTCGCGCGGGTTCGTGTGAGCGCCGATCGTCCGATGCAATGTCGGAACTGCATCGGCGTGTTGGACCGGGTCGCTCGATCGGGTAGCGTGCCGTTCTTTGCCGCCTTTTTAGTCGGCCTTTGATGTAAAATCAATGGCGCATTTTTTTCACTCCCTCCTCTCTCTTGGGGTAGGTCGAGCGCGTTGTGCATCGCCGTGACACGATCTGCTGTTCCGCGCTCCTCCGGACGCACCATCCTAGTCTCATCGCGGTTCTCGCTGGCATTTGATGCATCCGAATTCATTTTGTTGCCTACGCCCTCTTTCTCTTTACTTTTTCCTTTTTTCGAAAAAATCTATTCCAAATTTTTTAGCTCGAGATTAATGCGAGATTATGTGCTGATATTTCACATTTATAATATCGAGTATAAGCTTACACGTTTTGAATAAATTAAATTGTAAGTACAGAATGACGTAGCAGAATCGCGCGAATTAATCGAATAAGATTGCGATGAGAAACCACATGTAGAGATCCTATTACCAATAAGAAATCAGTAAGGCTTCTGCTGAGGATACGGCCAATCGTAGATCAACTTCCCAATAAGAACCCTTCTATCATCTACCCTTGCGATAATCGCAATTTGTACGATTTCTGATCCGATTCGATACGAAAGAAAACATGATTATATTTGAGATATTCAGATGATTGAGAAACGAGTCGACTTTCTCTCCCGCATTTTTCTCTTTTAATCTTTTTTTTTATCGCGAGAGTAGATTTTAACTCTCCTTCTTCACGTTTCTCATATATTTCTATGTGTTTATATATATATATATATATATATATATATATATATATATATATATATTTATATACATTGCTAAAAAATATTTTTTTTACCACGGTGAACACGCTGACGCTCACGCACATACATCTG
>Ga0157364_1008183_pt1 | contig 10829 bp, 4 predicted proteins | sample AttsexASBM2_FD_111476 | JGI IMG/M metagenome (GOLD analysis project Ga0157364, IMG submission 111476) | Fungus gardens microbial communities from leaf cutter ant in Ribeirão Preto, State of São Paulo, Brazil - Atta sexdens ASBM2 | ecosystem: Host-associated > Fungi > Mycelium > Unclassified ... | reverse complement strand
AATTATAATAAATAAAGACGTTATTATAATGTTACTCTATATATTTTTTAATCTGAGAAATAAAATTTTAAAGGTGAAGAAGTGAAAATTTCAATGATTCAACTTTATAAAAGATAAAGGCAAAATAATATTTTTTCAATCAAAACAAATATTTTTCCTTGAAAAATACATATATTTCCTGGAAAAAAATTCCAAAGTCATACAGATAAAATGTGAAAAATGGTCTTGAAAAAAATAAATATTTCCATTGTACCAAATTGATTTGAGAGATAGAATTATTTTTTAAAGCCTTGCTTCCATAAGAGGGTCGTGTTGATGCGACTCGAAAGGGTTGCTGGGTGAAAATTAAATGCCCTGGTTGCGACTGAAATCGATCGAAGCGACATTGCGACGAGGACATTCCCGACGAACGAGCCAGCTGTGCTGCCGGTTGAATCGAAGCTGCGTACACAATAGCACGCCAAAGGGACATTGAAGGGTGGAATCGTCGCTGGGTAACAATTTCAACAAAAAAAAAAGTAAAGAGCGAGAAGGACTAAAGAGGGGACAGGGGACTTGGTGCGATGACGCGATACATTCCAGGGATGAGGGTGGTGGGATTCACGTGTCTCCTGTCAGCCCTTCCTCTCTTTCTCAAAGTCTGGTTCCTCCCTCCCTTGGTGTCCCTACAGTGACGGTTTTTACTACCTGCTACCCTCTCCAGATGCACCAACTAGGGACACACCCTTGATAGGATAGAAACCTGATCTCTGCTATTCCCTCCCTCTCCCCCTCTCCTTTTCCACGCGCACAAAGGCGCGAGAAAATACTTCAGTCTGCCGTCTGAGTTTTATCTCGGCTTTTCTCAAGTGACACAGGTGTCATCGGACTCGCTGCCCTCTCTCTTCTAAACTCGTCTGGAATTCGCGTCCTGAATATTAAAAAAAGTATAAATCTTTCTACAAGATGCACGGTGACAGTATCTTCCCAATTACTTCTATAAAATGTCAAAAATAAGAAAATTAAAAATTAAAATAAAGTAGCAAGTTATAAATTAAAAGTGCTATCAACAATGAGTGCTATCATAAATATTGCGACATAATATTTTTTAATACAACCGAGAAAGGTTTCTTCGATTCGATATTCAGAGGAATGTTTCTTTGCTATACGGTTAAAGAAAAAAATTTCTTTAATTTGAACGGCATTTCTTCTATTTGAATATCATTTTATAAAATCAAATAAAAAAATTTATTTATAATTTCAAAAAATGATGTTGAAATCAAAGAAATGACACTCAAATCAAAGAAATTTATTCTTTAACTATATAGCAAAGAAACATTTCTTCGAATCGAAGAAATCTTTCTCTGAGTATAATAAATAATAATAAAGTTGATATTAATGTGATTGGTATCAATATAATATTATTTTTGAAAAAAGATTATCACGTTACATTAGATTTGATATTCATATTTGAGGTGTGATTGTAGAAAATGGTATGCAACATAGTCTGTTAAAAAAAATTGCACCCAAAGAAAGATTTCTTCAATGGTTAAAGAAAAAATTTCATTTTTTTAAAATCAAATAATTTTTTTTATTTGATTTCAAAATAATGTTTGAAATTTAAATGTTTATTGTCTAAGAAAAAAGAAGAAGAAAAAGAGAAACATAAATCAATAAATCTCTTCTTCAAGCAACATTCGAGACTATTTCCGACACTTAAGCGATAATTGTTTTTATTCGAAAGGATAACGGATTCAGCAATTCTTTATCTCTTCAATAAATAAAGTTTTTCCTTCGTCGGACTTCCTTGACTAAGAAAATGTTGCTTTTTGTCAGTCGTGTTTCGGTGTCTTCGGACATTTCTATTTTCAATGGATATTTTTTCTTTCCTTTCCTCTTTTGCGCGTGCAAAAGAAATTAACAAAATGAAACGAGTAAGTTCTCAGGTCACCGGCAGGGAGTCGCCAAGTTGGAAATCCGATTTGATTTAAAACTTTCCGGCTGCTCACTTCACTCGAAAGAAGTTCGACGGACGGAGGCGCGCGACCTTGGAACTCGAAATATCGTGAAAGAAGAAAGTAGGATTTTCTCATTCTTCTTCAATTCACAGAATTAACGGAATTTAGCACGTGGCAAAGTCCAATCGATATCGACATATATACTGATATATATCAACATATCTCTAAATTGAAGGAAAACAAATTATATGTGAAAACAAGTGTCCTCTTATCGAATTGAGCTTAACATTTGTCCGAAGGGACAAACAGAAGAGAAATATACGGAAGACAAATATTAATTCAATATTCCGATTAATTCAATATTCAATATTAATTGCACTCGGAATGTAAACTGTCCACGACAAAATCGACTCATGACTTAATGTTAATACATGCTGACAAAGCCTAACAAAGTAAAGTTGTTTGCTTCGCTCTGTAGTTTCAAATAGCAAAGAAAGAAAAAAGAAATACCTACTTAATTTTCATATTATCGAACATTCATTATATGTAACAGCGAATTATAAATGAGAATAAAACGACGAGATTGCTCATGTGAGAAGATTCGTATAATCGTATTAAAAGAAAATTAAAAGAAAAAGGAAATAGCCTTACGCATATTTATGAGTTTATTCACATTGCATGACTAACGAAATCTTGTACAAAGGATCTTAAATTGAAGCAGCGAATATACATTTATGAGATCACGCGTATCACGAGTATCTCGGGCATGCGAACCATTTCACGATAACTCGGTCACTACGCTATCTCGTTTATTATCGAGCGCTGGCGCACAGTCACAACCGTCCTTGGCGGTGATTTTCTGCAAAAGGGGGTCATCGTGCGGGATCGGTTTCCCCGTAAATCATTGCGGTGGACACGTGGGGGAAGGGACACTAAAGAACTACGCTCGGCGAAATTGAAATTGTGCCGATTGGCATCGAAACCGCATCGAAGCCGATATCGATTCTTCGACGTCGCACTCGTAATTACCGGGATCGTTGACCGGCAACTCTTTCTTGTGGAATTTCTACACACATGAATGCCTTTGACATAAAAGGAACTCGATATCCACTTTCAATTGAATATTTTGGATCTCTTCGTGCTTTGATTTTTATTTTCAATAAACGGTGATATAATTTTCATAACAATATGAATAAAGAGATAATTTTATATACTACGATATGTTATTGCTAAATTGCCAATTTGTGACTGTAAAATTAAAATAATTAATTTTTGGAACGTTGATTATTTAAAGCATCAGGGAAGGGGGAAGTGGTACGGATTTCACCTTTTGACCGTATTTCCCTTGGCAATATTAGACATCCGGTGTAGTTATTTCGCCGAGGAGTTCGTGCTGAATTAATTCAGCAGAGATAGCGATTGAGCAAAATCCTTTCATGAAATATTCGACATTTGTTCGAAATCAGAAACGATGAAAGTTTGCGAGAACTAACGGTAAAAGATCGAAGAAAAAAGAGACATGATTTGTCATAAGGCTTGCTTCTGTTTCATTGCGAATTATACTGAAACTTTCCACTTTCAATAATTTTCAAACATAGCTATTTCACTTTAAGTACAAAAAGGGCGTACTGTAGTTTAACTGTAAAAAATAAATCTATACAGTTGTCGATCAGGACAAAAGAAATGGATTCTAACATTGTCGCTTTAGGCGATATCAAACTTTTGATGGGTAATAAAATAAAACGTGAGGTCGATGAATAAAAATCCGATAAAAAAAAAAATCTGGTCAATTTTCGATATCAGGTTTTCTTAATTTTTTTGCATTTAATCGTACTTTCGATTAATTTTTGAGGATATTGTACAGCGAAATTAAAAAGACATTTGTTTCTAGGTAAAATTTATTTAAGTTTATTGCTTCAATAAAGCTTTTTAAATAAAGCGCAAGCAATATGAGAGATTATCACGTAAAGAATGGTAATCGAAATGTCAGAATAATACGAACATCCAATATTATAAAGGTAAAAATATAAATCCAGAAATTAAACGATGATTTTTCATAGGTTCAAAGAAGTAATCTGAATTGTAGGAAATCAAATATATATGAAACAGGATATTCCGCCGAAATAGAATTTATTTTAACGATGGCTTTGTCGCAAATTTGATATCACAGAAAATGTTGGCTTTGTTGAACGTTTTTTTCCACAATGACAGATATTTTATAAAAGAAAAAATCTTTGGATACATATATTGTTTCTTTTTAAATTATTCTTCATATATCCAAAAGATGTCAACTTTTTTTACAAAATAAAAATTTATAAAAATAATTTCCTTCTTTTTGTTAAAATATTAAGTTAAAATCTAATATAAATCTAGGCATTGAAAATGAGATATTAAATATGGATTAACTTAATTGCTAATATAATTTTGGAACCAGCTTCCAAGCAGCTTATACATCTGCTTAATGGAGTTAAGACGATTCATATAACTCTATCGCGAAGGAGAAAGGGAATAAATGTGCCGAGTGGATGAGCAAGTTGCATATGTTGAATATCAAATGGCAGAGCATACTGAGAGAAAGAGAGAAATAGAAAAGGGAGAAAGAGATTCATTGGCTCGTTAGTCCAACGAAATTGAAAACCGATTCGTTGCGCAAAAGAAATCATATATCGTATAGATGCGCACGTGTATTCGCATAAGTGATAAATGACGCGTAGCGACATGGCAAAAAGCGGTCGGTAAAAGGCCGTTAAAATGAAGAAGGCAGCAAATATATGAGAAATTTAAATATCTATAAAGGCTGATGTGTATGTGTGTTTGTGTAGAGTGTGTATGTGAATAAAATGTATTTATAACGAGAAAAACATATGTAGTATAAAACTAAGTTAATACGTGAATTGAAGAATAGAATAAGGTCGCTGATATCGCATTGGTTTTTAAATTGTACTATCTCGTCTAAAAATTCAATTATTGTATTTACACACTTTCTCGCGGATTATTTAAAAACTATAAGGTATTTCAACGCTGTTGCGTTAAATTTAATGCAGTAGAAGCGTTTATTTACATAAATAAAAAATCATGATAGCGTTGCTATTTTTCAACATATTTCATAACAGAATCGTAAAAAATGTAAGTTAAATAGTTCAATAAATAGTCATGTTAAAAATCTTCATTTAAAATATTATAATAATGTAAAAAAATTATGAAAAAATTACATAAGAAAGGGAAAAGTTTGTAGTTTATTATGTTATAAACAAATTAAGAATATTACACTCATACTTTCTGAGTTATAAACCTTTACATGAAAAGCGATATCAGCAACTTTACCTTATATCCATTTTATAAAATAAAAATGACGAGATTTTTCTGTAATTTTACTCTTTTGTTGATTTGTTTATGCATTATTTTGGTTTGTATCAGAAGATTCATTTCCATAAATAAGAGATAAATAAAAAATAAATTTTAATAAAACTATATAAAAATCTACACATTTTTTTTTAATTTAACAGTTTTTGTGTCTCTCTTTTTCGATGCCAGCAAATTTACGTCTTTATTATTGTGAAACTGCTTTCTATTACGTATGCCCATATTAAGTAACAAATAATTTTCTCCGGAGATGCAGGTACAGATATTTAGAGCGTGTTGACGAGCGCGACTGAGAAAATAAAAATAATATAACTCATAGTAATAATTAACACTCGCGGGACACACGCATGACTAATGTTCGCTCGCGGTAGTGAGATAAAGGGATCGCGATAATGGTGTACAGTCGGCAAAATGCAACGTACGGGATGCGTTTTGTTCCAAACTTCTCCGTTGCACACGTGTATAGTGGGCCGATGTAAAATAATGTAACGAGTAGCTTTACATGCTGCGTCGCGGTTACCTAAACTTTCTAACGGCGTCCCTCGGGGAATATCACGAAGAAATGATTCGAAGCGCACAGACGCGTGCTTTCTCTTGCGATGTAATATCACGCGAACAAACCATGCAACACCCATCCAACATGCATCAATATTTTTCTGAGCAGTTCCATTTTTTAAGCAGTTACGTACTTCAACACTAATGTGCTGGAGAGAAAAAAAAAAGAAAAAGAACAATTAGAATTAATTTAGCACATAAAAGTTTTTTTAATTTAACAGTTGACTCAAACTTGATGGAAATAAAGAGTCATTTTATTTAAAAAAATACGATGTAATAAAAAATACACTAAAGGAAATAAATATACTAGCGAAAAATAAATAATGCAATAATAAATGTAAATTATTTTTTGAGCTTCATAAAACAAAGTAAATTAAAAATTAAATTATATTAAATTAAATTAATCGCAAGAACAAAATTATGTGACAATCATGCATAAGGGCCTTAGGAATTTTTAAGATGTAATTTGTTTATTTTTAATTATAATAACAACGCAGAATAAAAATATATCTTATGGGATACTGTCAAGTTTAGAGGTTCAGAGAAAATTAAAATTCCTTTTCCTGTTCAAAGATAATATTTGATTGCTGTTGAGAAAAGAATGTTGTAATTTCATTTTTCTTAACTCGGCCAAGGCGGAGTGCCGCGGGTTCTATGTTCGTATTCCAAGTTATACGATGACGGCAATACGCTATGGTGACATAGTGATTCGCTTCGATAATTTGCATTCTGTGAGTTAACCTATTTGTATCGTGACAACTCCCAGACTACGTAAGAGATCAGATTTTCTGAGATACGAAGTCGATATTTTCTTGCACAAATTTTATGCTTACGATTTTCTAATTTCATTGTAATTAATTTAAATTTTTGTTAAATTACGTAGTATTCTTACATATTATTTATTATATTTTGATTTATTACTTATTACAAAATCTTATCTAACTATAAATTAAAATATTTTCAAAAAAAGATAAGTATAATTAACAAACTTGAACTCAATATTCGATCAATAAACTATTAAAATATATACTTGATTAAATTCTGTTAAATTCCGCTTTAAATTGTAATAGAACTAATATTTCTACAAAGTCGTATTAAGATATTTGAAATTTCGTTTAGCTTGATAAATCCACCTTTTAGCAAAATACTTTTTTTTGCTTCGTCTCTTCTTTTTACTATCTCTTAAGCCATCCAGTTGTTCTACTAGAATTTCAAATTGCAATCTGCTTAGTTCGAACGTGAAGAACAACGGAGGGATAGAAAAAGAATTTAGCAAAGGAGATAGAGAGAGAGAGAAGGAACTCGCTTTGAAATGCGCAGGGGTTAAAGCTGAAGAGAGGGACGAAGGACCAAATAAGGAGAGCTAATACCACACAAAGGAGAGGAAACGTCGGATCTCATACGTGCACCACAAACATGCGAGCGCAGCTCGAGTTTTGTGCGCTTTGTCCGACAATAACGCGATCACGCTGCGACGGCGCGCTCGTTCGCGTTGTTCGTGTCGCGTGTATGTTCATAAGCGGAAAAGGGGGTCGTTCTGTGTGTTGTTAGGCAAGCTGCAGGACAAGAGCACACATACAGGGTCGGATGGTTGGGGCCAGTTTGCCATCAAGCAGGAGAAACTAGAGAGAGGCTCCCTTTTCGGTTCAGGTAATAGAACAGAATTATAAGATATAATCGAAATTTGCTAGCCCTTTGCAGGCGAATTCCTCTATCCCTCTCCCCCCCCCCACTCTCTCTCTCTCCCTCTGTCTATTTATCTTTCTCTTGTAAAGTCAACGTCAAACACAGCCCGCGCGTTAAACTCGCGGCTAGAAAGTTCCTGGAAGTTGTCCGCAATCTTCCTGTCGACGCCATTATGCTTACTAATTTGTGAGACTAATTAACTCCTGGTGTCGCATTTCGTTATGACTTTTCTCACTATTGTCAAATTCTATCAGTGTTATCTTAGACAATTCTATTCAAAAGTATGATGATTCACATTATATATCATAAATATAAATTTTAGAAGCATTTTGGTCGTTCGACTTATTTTTTGACTAAATATTGAAGATTACTATAAGAAATGATTAGTTACCGTTTGAAAGTTTCTCTCTCTTATAAAAGATCCGTATTGAAAGATATATTACAGTTGACCTACTTTTATTGATTCACGATCAGTTTAAATTCAACGGTTTTGTCGTAAAATAGCATCGTCATTCAGAACTCATGAATTATATCCGACCAAGCGAACTCAAATACTATCTAATCAATATTTTTATAATGTGTCATATAACATATTTCAAATAAGAGTTAGAAGTGTTAGCTTTTCAATAGAAAATGTATAGAAATTGCTCCAAATAATTTATAGAATTTTCCAAATTGTCCGTTACGTAAATTTTATATCTTTCTATCATAACAAAAAATCATATTGACAACCTAATTTAATTTTTAGTAGTGATTTTTGTGACTAGTGAAAATCAAATAATTCGTGAATATAACTTTTGTGTTGAAAAAGATCCATTGTATAATCTATAAAATCCATGTAACTAATGATCAATGATATAGTACCTTAAAGAAAATAAAAATGTTTAAGAACATGAAAATAGATGTTAGATGCTAGAAAATAGATCTTAGAGAATCGAATATTATACATACATATATATATATATATATATATATATATGTACTTCTTAATATTTGGAATTTTAGATTATTTTTCCAAACAAAAAAGATCGATCTTTGAAGCATTGGGGCTGTGACTCTCATAAGTGCAATGATACGAATATAATAAAAAAACGAAACGGTAATTATATTAATCTCATAATATAATATAAAGCATTATTAGTTAATACGAATGAAAACATTTTTTCTACAATACATCATTTATCGTTTCTTTTGTATCAGGTACCATGAAATATACGATCAAGGATGGATCAACGATGACTAGTATTCTGTCAATATAGCCGGCAACATGTCAATGATGACAAGCGGTTTGCAACGCAACGGGAAGTACGTCCCTGAGCACAAATCTCGCAGTTCGAGTTAATCCCCTTCCCCTTGGACCCTTCCCATCCTCCGGTCACGAAGAGCTGTGGGCAGAGGGTGACGGTTGTTGCCGATGGCGATGGCAGTCGATCATCGGCTCGGAGTAGGAGGTGGTCGAAGAAGTGCGACGGCGAGGATGGGGATAAATCGAAGAAGAAGAAGAAGTAGAAGAAGAAGAAGAAGAAGAAGAAGAAGAAGAAGAAGGAGAAGGTGGAGAAGAAAAACCGGTTCGACAGGTTCAGGCTCCTATTTACTTGACCATGTAGCGCCTGCCTACCTACGGGTCGAGTCGTTATGTATTATGCAGTCCCCCTGTATGTGTAACGCATAACTACGGTGTGTATCTGTCGTAGCGCGGTGAAGGGGTACCAAAGGAGGGAACCGAGAAGGAAAAAGTGGACGAGGAAGAGACGGAGAACGGAGCTTGGCGGGCCCGGCCCGGCGAGATACGAGATGCGAGGATGAGGAGATGGGGCCGGATTGAAGGAGGCGCGCAAGAAGGGAACGCGCGCTGGGAAAGGGGGAAGAAGCGGACCGCAACGTACCGGATGATGAAAGCGGTTCCCGTGCCTGACCTCTGTGCGATCTTCACTCTCGTCCTGATGTTACACGCCCGCCGAGAATATCTCCGGCCTCGAGATTCCGGCCGGGCGAGATCGAAGGGGACCGGTTTATTAGATCGTTATACGCTTGCTGTGTCGTGAAGAAATGTAATAATAGCGGACGGAATACCGTGAGTGGGAGTATAAAGACCTATATAGTAGGGATGATTCTCGTGATCGGACCACCCTGTTCACACGCATACAATATCATATCGGCATTATTTTTATTCGGCATTATAACGACGCGTACACATTATTATTACATGTTTGAATATATACACATTGAGTAATTTCCAATTAATACAAGACGTTAAATATGAAATAATTTAACTTAATTGACGTTAATATAAAAACGGCACTGGACTTCACGTGTCGTGCGCAATCTTATGATCTTGTAACTCTTATTATAAGTTACATAATAAGTAAAGTTTAATTGCAACAGAACTACGTGCTCCATTATTACGTTTTATACAACGTACAAAGTTTAATTACAATAGAAGCGTCGATAAGTCACGTCAACTTGCGTGAAGATCATCGTAGCGACCGTACGAACAATGTCCTTGTAAGGTGAAAGCTTTACCAGAGAAAGATTGAAAGCTCGGCTGAGGCGAACGATAAGACGAGTCTGCCGTTAATCGCGTTCTTATAGTCGCTATAAACTCTGCACTTTCGCAGACTTTACGTAACGACTGCTCATTGTATACAGACGATTTCTCGTTGAATCTTTTCACAGAGACGAGAAGGGGGAGGTTTCACCGGTTCTCGTATCCGGCTTACCGACAAAATCTAAACTCGCGATAAAAAAATATGCCGGTACTGCGCGCGCGGTTCCTTCTTTTTCGCCACGCGAGAACGTGGGTAGCATGACTCACGAAAAGAGGTTTATGTTCGCGCAGACATGACCGTTGCAAAACAGGCGCTCTCGTGAATGTCGTCCTTGAGAAGGAAGGAAGGCTGGAGGTTAGAGTCACGAGTTCATGTTAACGTGGCTTTTCTGAGATCGCAAGCCGCGTTAACGTATCTATGTCACGCCGGAGAGCACCTTGTTCAGCTTGACGGACGGTAAAACTTGACTTATTATTTACGGCCACGACTCCGCCTTCTTACGCGCGCGCGCACGGCGAACTTTCGTGCTGTTTCATCTATAATGCACCTTCCGCGAGAATATTGTCCGTGGTGCATAACTTTCGCCGCTGGTACTTACTTATATTGAACTATGCCAGCTACGACTCTAAACGTGGAATATCGGTTTCTGTTCTAGAAATGGAATGTTTACGTCAATGCTGTCTATCGATATTATCATTATTTCTGTTTTATTTTGAATGTTGATAGTTTCTGTGTTGTT
>Ga0157364_1008182_pt1 | contig 10829 bp, 2 predicted proteins | sample AttsexASBM2_FD_111476 | JGI IMG/M metagenome (GOLD analysis project Ga0157364, IMG submission 111476) | Fungus gardens microbial communities from leaf cutter ant in Ribeirão Preto, State of São Paulo, Brazil - Atta sexdens ASBM2 | ecosystem: Host-associated > Fungi > Mycelium > Unclassified ... | reverse complement strand
TTTATTGACCTGATTGAATAAAACATCATTTCCAGAGTTTTTTAATGTTGATCAATTCCATTGCAAAGGTTGCTAATAGTAACATGGAATATGGTAGTAGCAAGAAGTAGATATTAATATAATGTAATTATTTAAAGTTAAATTAAAATTAAATTGTGAGTGACGATCTTCTTTACATGGATATATAGTTAAATCTATAGACAAGTCGAACTTGTAGAATCGTTATGACATCAATTTGCGAAAGAATCCATAGTGAAAGTATATTTACTTTATATACCTTTTTATTTATATCTCTTATTTATATCTCTTAAATTTATATCCTTTTTTTTATTTTATATTTATTTTATATACTTCCATGATGAGAAAATCAAAAACTAGCGAAGACAAAGAGCAAACTCAAAAAAAAACAAATGAGAAAGACATACTAATAAATGAATAAACTTCGATCATCTCCTTCCAGCGACATCAAAGACATAAAACATGGACTGCGCCATCCATATCTAAATATCGTATATCAAATGTGATTAATAAAAATGAGAGAAAGGACATCCATTCTTCCTCTATTTCTATGATAATGATTAGTTGAATAAAAAGAGATAGAGATGCCATGTTCACATGCTTGCGGCTCTCATTTTTCGATTTTACACACGTTTACGTTCTATATCTTTGAGTGACATATATAGCGATATTATTTTCAGCCTTAGAACACTATCAATATATAAATTTTACATGTAAGTGAGTGAGATCCTTGCACTACACTATCTTTATTGATTATTAGGATGTCCAATCTGTCCTGCTATATAAAAATTAGGACAAGCGGAGACAAGTTTTTAAAAATTCAGTCCATTAAATCATATCATAATTCTCTGGTAGTCAGTACTATAAACGAGATTAATAATCAATTTTTAAGCAATTTTGTATGTTATTACGTACATATTTTATTAGCTTTATTAATAAGTTATGAAGAATTTTGAACTATACATGAAATGAAGATTAACTTTGATAATGTGTTTAAATTCTCCTTTCTTCGATTTAAGTTAATAATTAAATTATTTGTATTTATATAAAAGTCTAGATTATAAATATATGTCATTAATAGTGTAAAATATATGAAAATTTAATATTACATTAAGAATAAGTAAATACACAAGGAAATAAGTTATTCCGAATAACTTATTTTTGTGTGTGTAAAATTTATGTATCGATCTCAGCGTTCAAAGATTAAATAGCCGATGTGTATAATTTTTTAACATTTTCATTACAGAGTAAATCATCAAAAAAATATATAAAGTAATAAAATAATATTTAATAAAAAATTCATTACTATTCGCAATAATTGTCGAGAAAAGTTGTAGCGATTATGTCTTTCTTTGCAGGGAGCGAACAGCTGTATGCTCTAAATTTACGTAAATTTTACGTTGCATATTATGTCGTTAAACAGCGATAATGCTCTTTGTGCGCCATTCGATACGTAACGAATGAATTGCGAGGTTAAGTTGAATGAATCCCGATGCTTTCCTAGATCGGTGTTTGGTATCTGATAGAATTGCGTTTGCGTTTGCGCTCGATATCGATTAGCACAAATGTTATTTGCGGAAAAGTGGTTAGCACGCTACGGATGTGAATACTGGATGTTCAAGCAGTACTTACAACTTTCGACGGGGTGTGCACTTTGTACGTGCCGCGATTCTGGTGGAGTTGCTGATAGCCAACTGGAATTAAATCGGTGTTCAGTCGAAGGTCGAGAACACGTTCGACACCGTCCACATTAAAACCCACCGTCAGCACGTCCGCATGCTCGTGGTACTGAAAAAGAAAGAAAATATCGATCGTGAATTTCCATCCGCGATTTTAAAATTTTCTTTTTATTCTCAATACTGAAACAAGGAAATTTATAAAACACTATCATATGTCGTTTTAATTTGAGAAAAGAGAAAATAAACAAAATCTTTTTTCACATATACATATATAAAATTGTTTTTTTATTTAAAATTATTTTATTTTAAATTTTCATTTTATTTTAAATTTATAATTTGTATCAATCAGTTCTAGATATACATTTGCAGCAATGTATTCAAATTTATTTCACTTCAATTGCAATCTGTAATTAACAATCTATTTATTCGCAACTAAATCTATTGTAAATTCACAATTAAATATTCTATCAGATTCCCTATTATAATATTCCCTATTATAATTTGAGAGTTTTTCTTCTCTAAAAAAACGATTTGCCGTATCATTATCAATTCAATGTTCGAATAATAATGGCCGATTTTTTCTTATCGAGCAGACCGAAAAGCCCGATCGCGCACCTGTTGCATTAATAGTGGTAAAACTGTGCTTAGACCTGAGAAAACAAAATTTCTTCTGCGAAAATTGAGGTCCTGAGAGTTCGTTGCATTGAGCTGCAATTAATTTTATACTTGGATGCCCGCTTTCTCCGACCGTGAAATGGTTGGATCTAAGAATATTGTTTAAACGAAACTCCGGAAGACCGAATGCTAATGAAAATTTTAAGCAATCCGTATTTATCGCCGGACGAATAGCAAGTGACGATTAGCCAATGAATAGTAACAAATAGTTATATTCAAATGTAATTGTTAGAACTATAGTAAAAGTATATATAAGCAGCGTTTTCTCAAAATAACATTTAACTAAGATCTGTTTAATTTCTATTTACAATTTTTTTTACAATAACAAAATAAATTCTCGAATCATGAATCAATTACGAATAGTAATCTCAGTAATCTTGTACGTCTTACATTTAATTGTAAATACGAGATAATATGTAGCTTATATAACAATGGCTTCATTTAATGTAGACAACAATAGCCTCACTTAGCTTAGAGAACAATAGATTAACACAGAAATACAATTTTCCTGCTAAATTTTTTATCATTATGCTTTCTATGCCTGTTAATCGCAACAAGCTGTGTAAATTTAAATCCGTATTACGAAAGCGTCAATTATTAGTGAAATAGCTGATTACTCGTCATGATTGTCGTTTGGTACGATTAATCCGATTTGCCGACTGTCATATCATTAAGCGCCTAAAACAGTTAGCGTTCGTGATTTCGAAGCTGAAAAGCTTCGTTCTGAAATTCATAAACTCTCGGAATTACGGCATATTCTCCTGTCTTTCGAATGTGGCTCGAATGGTATACGCGTGCCGAGTGAACCGAAATGAATTTGCGAATCTCGTTTATACCGTAGCCCAACGGCGTGCGCAATGTTTAATTCATGGAGGCCGTCCTAGCCGGAATACTTTTCCTGCATTTCGTATTGAAGAAAATGGATGCTGTGTTACTTATAGACGCTGTATCAAAAATAATATTAGGACCAACAGTCGGCTCGAAGTCGGTCTGTTAAACCTTGAAGTTAGAGAATGCTGAATTTCTAATTTTCAGGCGGTTATGAAATTAAACTTTAATTTTCTTTACGTTCAATGTTATTACATCATATACATATATTATTCTTAAATTAAAAGTAACGTAATTGAAAAAATTAAATTTTCCAGAAAAGAGAAAAACTATTTTTCAATTTGACAGAAAATTATTAATTAATTAAATAATATTGATCAAAATAATATATTCTTAATATAAATAAATATTATTTCTGTTATTTCGTTTCACGAACTTTTCAAAATCTTCAAAAAACCTTTTTGAAAATGACGATTTTGATTTTTTAAAAAACTTTTTTTTTTAGTCTTTATGGCAATTTTTTTAAATGAAAATAAATTAATTCATTTTTATGACTGATAGTAATATTTATTTAAGATACTCATTTATGGTAATAACTCGAAAAAATAATCGCTTTTTTACTTATATCTTACTTTTAGAGTAAGGAAGCAATCTCTGAATATAATAAATAAATCGAATTGTAATAATGATTTGATCAATTTGGAATTGATTTTCAACCCAAGAAAAAAAAACAACTAACTTCTAAATATTATATAAATTGCGCCTTTTTACTTTAAATCTATCATAATTTTGAAAAAATACTAAAAACACAAAAAAAAAATTACTAAAAAAGATACATAATTTTCCTAAATAAGATATATTTTCTCTTAAAAGAAGAAAAAACAATTTCTTTTGTAATCAATTTTTTATTTCGTTATTTATTACGGCTAAATTTGATTGAAATGAAAGAAAGATGGGAAAATCAACCAAGATTTAGTTAATCAAGATAGTCTGCTACAAGCAACTTTTAGAAGTTTATATAGGATCCACCTCGGGATTCGCGTACGCGTAAGCAAGATACGTGCAATATCCCCTGGGCTACATTTTATGTCTTACGTTCTACGATTTACGCTAAGAAGAATATAAAAGAAGCTTTTAACTAACCGTTCTCGCGTGCAAAGACAGCAAAGCAACATGATGAAAGCTTGGCTCTTAATTAGTCTAAGTGCCGCGACTGAAATTGTGGCAGTAATTACTCGAGTAACGAAACGCAGAATTGAAGAGGCGCGTTTCAACGCCGGGATGGATGGACCGAAGGTGCCCTATGCCATCATGAATTATTGATTAGCCTCCTTGCGCGCTTCGACAACAAACGCGACGCTCTAAACATAGCGCAGTTCCAGTTAGCTAGCCGTTTGTATAAAAAAATAATCTACACTCGCAATTACGAAAATGCGCGAAACGCAACATTCTCTTTAAATAATTTAATGTTGTAACAGATTATTACGAAAAATGAAATGAGAGTTTTCCACGGTTCTCACATTGCAAGTATAGTTAATTCTAAATTAAATACAATTTCACATTAAATTTAAATATAAGTTTTATCTCGTAACAGAAGATTAAAAAGACGCAAAATGGAAAATGAGGCGTAACAGAAAGTAATAGGTATATAAAATAATAGTTAATTTAATAAAAGTTAATTTAAAAGCATGCCTGTCAAAAATAAGTTATAATGACGTTGAGCTCTCACTGAAATCAATTGCTATTATTTCAAGGTGTAAATGAATGTCAGATCAGATTCCATAAAGTATGAATTTTAATTCCCGCAGCTTCCGCAACATTGAAACTTTATGTTAAAATGTGTAGCAGGTAATTTTCAGAAATACATTAGCCAAATTGAGAAATATCTTCGATGCAATATCCGCGAGGTGGTTTTCTCTTGGGAGACAAATGGCGCAGTGACGATATTTCTTCAGGAAGCCGAGTCCAACGATACGACAGCGTAACACTGTGCACGATACACAGTCGACAGTGCACTCCTTTGAAATCCTTTCAGCGTGGTGTATATCATTGTCCAGCGACAGTTAGCAATCTATACTTGGCTCGCGGCCACCGCAGAGAGACCGTTTTTGATATCATACCCCTGCTGGCTTCCGTATAGTGGCATGACCCGCATTCATCTTCCTTTCGATATCGAGAAACAAATATACCGCTGGATTAAGGCTATTGGGTCTATCTCTGTACAAAGTAAATCTCTGCAAATCTACTGTGCAAAATTTAAACCTTATTTAATTAATTCAAATTTGTCCACAACAAACAGCTATTAAAAAATTCAAAAAAAATTAGGCAAATGAGAGTATGGCGCGGTATTTAATGCGCAAACAACTAAAAAGGTCCATTTATAAACAGGTCATTCGCTGATAATACCCAAAATACAATCAAAATGTATGAAAATTGTAACAGCAAATCAAATATAACTTGTTTATAAACTGAACTTTTTAATTGTTTGGGCACTAAGCGCTGCGTTGTATTCTCGTTTGGTTAATTTTCGTTGAATTTTTTAAATTTCATGAGCCTTTAATTTATAGTTATTCATTTAAATAACTATTAATTCTTCCTATCTCGACATTCGCGAATCAATATTGATTCTTTCACTTTAGATTCGAAAAATCAACAAGTAGATCAGGGAATTCACTGCAGATGAAATATGACTGAATTCAAAACATTCTATGTACATACTGTCTGCAATACGTTGAAATAAACAGAAAATTCGACAAGCAGAATCACTTACTATACAATGCATTGTTAAATCGAAGGTGATTAAAGAAAACCCAAGAGTTACTAAGATAAACGCGAAACCTCTCAAAAGTTTGCGAATACTTTTTGTTTTCTGTTTTGTTAGTGCATCCCAAACAATTTACCGAGTGAACTAACTGCATTAACCGGTTGCCGAGTAACGAATTAAGCAGCCGGCGAACGTTCCAACTTTTCTGCCAGTTGGATAAAATTCCGGGTGCCATTGCTCGTCGACGGAAAAAATTCGCCGCGCGAGACTGTCCTTTTAATCCGGTAACCAGAACCGAGTTAATCCAAGGGAGGAAAAAGAGTGTCACGTCGGAAGAGAAAACGGGGCGCTTGTTAAAATGAGAAATAAAGAAAGAAAGAAAGATAGTGAGAGAGAAAGAGAAAAGTTTTCAGCTACTGTAAAACTCGGCCGACGTGGTCCTTACGTCCTATCCATTGTGTGTCCCTGTAAACCACCCTCTCTCAACGGAGTTTCCGGCTCCGTGGTTTCTACATCGCTGCCCTTCGGAAACTTGAAGAAAAGAAAAGCTTGGCGGCGACACTGATCTTTTTTAGGAAAATTCCGCGCGGCAAGGCCTGAAATCACGAAAAACAAATTGCGAAGACGGAAGAGCGTTCATAGAAATAGAAATGCATCTCGGGCATTCTGTTTAACATGATGGAGTTCGCATGGATTACTCAGTTTTCTTAAAATTAAATATTTAATAACAATCTTCATTCCTGCGTAATCATTCGATAAAACTTGTACAATAATAAATAATTTAATAATATTTTAACAATTTAATAAATAATGTCATTATGTTTGACCATAAAAAGATTTAAATTAATTGGGAGAAATCATTAAAATATAATTAACACGATGCTTTCTAGCGTACGGTACAAGTGTGACATATTTTAAAGTAATATATTTATACAGATTGTGTTTATGACATTTAATTTTCATTAAATTAAAATTTGGCTTCAAACTTTATTTATATAAATAACATTATATGCGCAATAACATTTGAAACATGAACATATGCTTTTTGTCAATTTTGCAACATCTCAGATTAAGTGCAAAAAATTCATCAAAAAGTTGAAGTGAATTAAATCTGTGCAACTGGCTCGCTATATTATATACTGATTTATTCTTGAATTTGATTTATTAAAAATTGCTTATACAACTGATGATTATGTTCGCGTGCAACCGACGAGAAAGTATTTTAATAAAAACAAATTAAAATTCAACGTCCATAAATATAAAAGGCGGATTATACAAAAGAGAAATTTAATATGCCGATTGTCGTTCGCGTAAACATAAAAAGAGAGTCACATAAAAGAGAAATTCTAATATGCCGATTATTGTTTGCGTACCATCGAGAGAGATGATTCTTGATAAGTCGAACATATTTTAGCTCCGCCTGAGGGATAATTGAATAAAATATACAGCTAAATTCGCATATTCTACAGAAAATATAAAGACTCACCTGCGGCGCTATTTAAATGGTACATAGATTTGCGATTTTAATTACGCTGCGGTTCATTCACGCGAGTACATGCGGTTGCGCTGTTATTCGCATCGCAGAATACAAATCATCGCTCGATGCGTGCCTCCGGTAATTGTCTGGTTACGTATTGTCGATATTGCTTCCTGGGTTAACATTATGGTTTGTGAACTTTTTTTCAAGTGTTTTACTGCTCAAAAAAATTTCATTTCGATTTATCGACTCAGTCAATAAATTTAATGTATAAGCATTTATTCTGAACACATATCTCTTTATAAAAAAAAAAGACAAGATCCAATTATATGAAATACATAACATTATACTGAAAGAAAAGTATTTGATATCTGTGACTATAATTATATGGTAAAATAATTATGATTAGAAGATCTATTTATGGTTATTACTGCTACAACATCAGTAATACTAACCATATATTTTGTAATTTTTCCAAATACAAAAAAAATTATGACATAAACTCAAATATTACAATAAAATATCAAGATATAAACGGATCAAGAAATAAACTAAACATTTTTATTCAGTAAATACAATTATATAGTAAATATAACTATTTTTTTACTATTTGGTAATAACTAAAAAATATGTTAAGAAAAAAGATTTTTGAGCAGTACATATATGTAACTATTATTATTAACAATGGACTATGTTTGCATAGTTAAAACAACACTATAAATATATAATTCTAAAAAATAATTATATAAATTTTAGTTGAATTATGATAATTGCAACTATTTTTCTCTCTGTGCTTTTCCATAAGAGAGAGAATAATAAAGAATAGATTTTTAATTATAAATAAATGGAATATACATATATGTATAATAATAGCTACATATATATCGTATCAACTAATCGATGTTTTCTGTCGCCATTGTTTTGCCAAAATAAAAGCAATATTTTTATCATATAACAATATTTGATAAAGTGTTAAAAATCCATTAATCAAATTATTCATCGTAGCCTCGTTACATAAATCGCAGTTAGCGGGAAATTTATGATCTACTGAATCTACATCGGGATTCGCAAGCGGAAACAAAAGATCCTCTATGTATTCATTTCTGCATTTCTATCTTCACGGTAATACGGGCAATAACGATATCATATACGACAAAGAAACCCATGTATGTATTGCAGCTAGCTAATTCGAATTCTATTAACAAGTATACCTCAGAATGTCAGATGACAATTTTTCTCAAATTTTTTTTACAATTATTTCTTATTCTTTCAAAATATGAAGAAATTTGTTATTAATTTTAGCTCTGTTATTAATTTAAGTAAAATTTTGTAATTGAAATCCCGAGAGAGAAGTAAAAAAATCTATTATTAATTTTAATTTAAACTGAGAAAAAATTAATTTAAGTTAAAATCAATAATAGATTTCTTGATACTTGAACATAAAGACAACTGTAAAAAACGTGAGAAAAATTAGCGTCTGATATTCTTTGAGGTTTCTTGTAAGAATTTCATTATGTTGGTAAACGTGACCGAGTTGGCTATCACTCTCTCTTTCTTTCTTTCGGTAAACATTCCTTGTGCACAACCAGAAAATCATAGAAAGTAGTGTTAATAAATTAAAAAAAAAATACTTTGACAGTAAAAAGAAAGAGCGGCAAATGTACAATGTACATTCACGTTTCGCATGGCTGCGTCGAATGAAAGTGAGCGAGTTAATTGATGACACCAATCCATGAATCCGGCAACAATCCCGGCGCAAAATACGAACTAGTGTAGGTCTTTCTCTAGGTTTTCACGCTTTCATGCAAAAGCTGAAATATTTGCTACTCGTTGAGAGAAACGTCCCCTACAATACATTGACTATACGTTGGCTAAGATTTGATAAACACATATATATATATTCATACATACATACATTAGCCAATATTTCTCAATGCAAATATTGATAATATAATAAATGCCAATGTATAGCCAATATTGCATGTCAATCATTATCCAATATTGGCTTTATATTAGGCATAGATTAAGAATAGATTGACCAATATTGACCAATATATTATGTTTATAACATAATGTATAATTAAGTAATACATTTATCAATCGAAGAAATGGTGTAGCACATAACGTAGAAGACACTCACAGTCTAGAGGTCACAGTTTCGAATCCCACGTAGCAAATAAATCTTCACTCAATTATATGTAATATTGGCTATACATTGTTTTTCCAATATTGGACCAATATTGGGGAGCCAATTTTTGCTCAATATTGACTACTTTGTTTATCCAATATTTTGTTAATATTGAATCCCCAATTTTGGCACAATATTGTTGAATCATTATTGGGCCAATATTGTTGTATCAATATTGGCTAAATATGTCTACTTTATAATGTTAGATCAATATTAGGAGTGCAATTCTTACCTAATGTTTAATATTGTTTAATGGCTGTACATTTGTTTTTCCAATATTGCACTAATACTTTGTGCTATTAGAGTTTCTACTGGATTGCATTCCAAAACTTGACTTTGTTAACTCTGAATATCTTATCCTTGTTCAACATTCTGTGAACAATAAGGAAAAAATTATACTCGGGTTGACAGAGAGATTTTGGAACGCAATTCTGTACGCGCTGCATTTTACTGATGAATTTTTATAAAATAAAATTTCCACTGATTAATTGCCCAATCATTTCGATAATGGACGTAATTAATTTCTATTAAGTGATTTATAGATTTTTAAATACATGTTTCTGATATTGTGTATGTATGAAAACACATGTCTTGTGTATATACTATTTTTGGTTTCGCGTAATTAAAAGTTACACGAGACATCGGGAAATCATGTGTTCTGCACGCGTACTGAATACACATACATGAGTGAACGTGTACATTGCTATATTCATTTTCACAACCACGCCAAGGTTACGGCAATTCTGTGTTTTCTTTGTGCAGGTCTTTCCCTCTCTTTAGTAGTATTTCAATGCGTTGAAGAATACACAACCAATTTCACGGACGCTTTTATAAGCTATTTATCGCGAAATTTTAATGCAAAATTTGTTAAAACATTCTTACATTAACATATTTTAATATAAAATACACACACAGTGGCATTTTCTTTCAAAAATATTTTGTGAATATCAAAATTCCTGCATTAAAAAGATATAAAATTCCTTTTTAAATAAAGGATTTTTAAGTAAGAGAAACTCATTAATAAGTTAAAAATTATATATTTTAATATATTTTCTCAACAAAATAAACTTTATAATTTGTTGTCAACTGAAATGTTCCTTGCAAATTATTTTCGAGCACTACTGTAAGTATAATTAAGTAATTGTTTAATCTTAAAATAGAATAACAATGAAAAAAGGCTATAATACACAAAATGACATA
>Ga0157364_1008181_pt1 | contig 10830 bp, 10 predicted proteins | sample AttsexASBM2_FD_111476 | JGI IMG/M metagenome (GOLD analysis project Ga0157364, IMG submission 111476) | Fungus gardens microbial communities from leaf cutter ant in Ribeirão Preto, State of São Paulo, Brazil - Atta sexdens ASBM2 | ecosystem: Host-associated > Fungi > Mycelium > Unclassified ... | reverse complement strand
TTTAGAAGGCCAAATGTTAACGCTTTAAAACCACAAAAAGGCGGGAAGATATATAAAATTTAAATTGTTATTTCGGTTGTATCAAATCTAAAGCTCAGAACTTTTTTGTACACCTAATAACATTGGAAAGTTCTAATTTTCTTTTATATTGCCAATAAAGTTTATTTTTAAAGACAGGAAATGTTAAATATGATTTTGATAACAATAGAGATAATAATAGAGAACACGTATTTTATCTTCTGAAATGTCTTTTTTTAAATATCGATAAAAAATTTTTATATATTGTATATCATAATCATATATATTATAACGCGGTAAGAAATTTTTCATGTATGAATATGTATGAATATACATAAATATTAAATAAATAAGGATAATATTGCTCGAATGTCTGCACTGCAAAACATCCTAATAACGAGCAAAGAGAATTTTGATTAATTATTTAATATATGTCTTGAAAAACATAATATACCTTTCGATTGACAGACCTTCATCAGTATAATAATCGTAAAACCTTACATTCTGGTGTATAAACTTGATTGACATAAATCATCCTGGGAACTTGTCAATAACAGCTTTAAATAACACCGACTTCTTATTTCTTACTAAAAATATGGGTTTCATTTCACACCATTTTTTACATCTTGATTATTATAATATTAATGTCACCGGACTTAATGTCGATTCTCGCTGTCTAACGAGAATTATAGTTATAGAAATTTTACATCTTGATCACAATTATTATGGATGTATGTGCTAGACATATATTCAAAGACGCCGATGAGTTATGGAATGTAATCGTCTTTATGAACGATTCAGATTATTGTCAATTACAATTTTATACACTGGAATGTCAGATTTTACGATTATTATACTGATGAAGACTCCGTGAGTCGAAATGTATATTATATATTTCAATACACATATTAAATAATTTATTAATCAAACATTTCTTTATGCTCGTTTATTGGTTAATGTACATTCTATTGCGGTATATAAATATTCATAAACATGCATAATCATATATATGAAATATGTCATACATCTTCATACATTCCTCTTTCTTTTATAAAATTCAATTATAAATTACTTTTTAGTGTAATAGAAATAATAATAGTAATGTGAAGACATAAAAAATAATTAAAGAGATAATTTTCGCATTGTTCGTTTTAGAAAGAAAAATAAATTTGGAAAAATGTAAAAAAATTGCTCATACACAATTACGCATAATTTTATACATAATTATATTGGGAGTACAAATTAGTTCGGTCCGTTTTTTGTGCATTTATTTCAAAATAAAATGAATGAACAGATCAATTAAAGTATTGTCATCGCTGCCTACTACTTTTTCCCATCTCTCAGGCAATTTTCGAATTCCATCTCGAAAAAATGATTCGTTTTTGGAGGCGATCCAATTTTGGAGCCAATTTTCGATTTCTGCGAAAGAAGTGAACCGGACTTGCTGCATCCTTCGAAACAACCAGTAATCAGAAGGAGCAATGTCCAGCGGGTGCTGTAAAACATCCCATTTGAGCATTTCCAAATATTTTTTTACGACTTTAACGACAGGCCGAGCGTTGTCATGAAGAAGAATAACTTTATCATGTCTTTGCTCGTATTCCGGCCGTTTTTCTCAATGCATGCTCAAACGAATCAATTGTAGCCAATACCGATCACTTGGTAATAGAATCACCAGGTTTCAGCAGCTCATAGAAACAAGACCCTTTTGGTCTCACCAGAGCATGATCTTCGAATGTTCGGCCGTAATGTTGATGTTCAGGTCGATGGCAACGATTGACCGGACTTAGAGTAGTATTTTTTCTTCTTGGGGGTTGTAGAATATCTATTTCTCATCTCCAGTCACAATCCGATGCAAAAAATCTTTTCTCTGTTGTCTTTGAATCAGCTGTTCGCAAATGAAAAATCGCCTTTCAACGTCTCTCGGTTTCAGTTCATAGGCACCCAATTTCCTTGTTTTTGAATCATTCCCATTTGGCTCTCAATCGTACAGAAACGGCTTGTTGAGTTACCCCCAATGATTTTGCAAACTCCTCTTGCGTTTGACTCTGATCTTCTTCGAGTAATGCCTCTAATGCTTCTTTGTCTTCGAATTTTTTTGGCTATCCAGAGCGAGGCTTGTCTTCAACGCTGAAATCTCCTTGAAACGTCGAAACCATTCCCTACATGATTTATCAGTTGGAGCAGTTGTCACCATAAATTTCAACGAGCATTTGATGAGCTTCAGCCGCACTTTTCTTCCAGTTAAAGCAGAAAATCAAAATCTCCCGCAAATGCTTGGTTAACACAAAATTCGACATTTCAAACACAGTAAAAATCAAGGTTTTTGTATGAAACTCAAAGCGATATAAACTGAATATTATTAGCAGATGTTTAACTCTCTGAAACCACCAAAATCAGCTGTGAACTCAGTTCCACCAAAATCACTATGAATCATTCACAACAGCTATCTTTAGGGAAACGAACCGAACTAATTTGTACTCCCAATACATAAGTAATTTTTTTATATGTCTTCAAATTTGATTTTTTCTAAAACAATATAAATAGTGTAAAAATTACCCTTTTAATTATTTTTAATGTTTTCACACTACTATTATTATTTCTATTATTTATATCTATTGCTTATATAAACATTAAAAAGTAATTTTATAAAAAAAAAAGATGTAAACATGTGTGAACATATTTCATATTTATACATATTTATGATACATATTAATTTATGATACATATTAATTGTGTTTGTTTAAGAAATTCTAAAGATCAAAAACTTCCACTCAGCTCCGCAGGAATATGCAAAACACCTTGTTCCTGTGGGCAAGTATACATTGGACAACCTGGGAGAATGGTCAGGCTAAAACACGCAATGCCGTCAGCATTATCAGAACACAACACCGAAACAGCACATCAAATACTGTTTGATAAAACGACCACAATAGCCAATATTGCATCATATTTTCCAAGAAAGTATAGAGAAGCCATAGAAATATAAAAACATTAACAATCTAAATAAAAATAATGGCTATAATATAAATAAAAATATGAGAAACCATTCTCCCGATTATTAAAGATCGACCAATTTCCCCCCCACCTCTCCCCTCTATCCCCATCCATAATGGTCTTCTTTCTCTTCACTACTCCAATAAGCAGCGTAATAAAAAAAAAGGAATGACCCGAAGGGATAGCTCAGTATCAGGCTGCTCATCGCCCTGATAAAGTAAATTACAAGATTCATGAAACGTTGGCATTTCAAGAATAGATCTGGACACAGAGAAAACCCGCGAAACGCATAATCTTTATATATGTTATATGTAGCAGGTATATTGTGCATATTTATTAAATGCATAGATATGTATCAAATACGTAGTGATATATATTTAACAGAATATAATACGTCATAAGATGGCGTATCATAGTAACTCCACATAACGTTAAAAAAAAATCAACAGTTTTGAGCAAGTTTCTGCAATATGCGTGGTTATTATTTGAATGTATAAGAATAAACAAATTTAATCCCAGTAAAAAATGTTTTCATGCATGAATATGTATAAATATCTATAAATATATATAAATATTCATAAATATACATAATTTTATATGAAATATGTCTATATATGTTCATACATCCTTTCTTTTGTAAAATTATTTTTTAGTGTAATACAATAGAAATAACAATAATAATGTGAAAACATTAAAAATACAATAAATGTTAAATTTGTAAATTTAAGTAATATATATAAATAAAGAAAGATCTCTAAAATATAAATAATATTTTTTCGAAACAAAATTCAATATCATTAAGAAGTTATTCAAGAATAAACGTTTAAGTGTGGCGTCTTTCCCCTTATCACCTTAATGTTAAATATAAAAAAATCACATTATTAATAAAAATATGAAATTTATCGTGTTTTAATCTTCGTTTTATCTTCCAAACGTATTACTAATATTTTTTTATTTCATTTAATTTTCTAATTTAAATAATCAAAAAATATTTTTATGTTTTGGTTATGTTTAACAATTCATCTAGTTGCTTAAATGAAACATGTACGATTTAAAGCGATGCAGAAATCAAGACATATTTATTAAAAAAAGAAAAGTCTACTTGGCCGAGTTTTGTGGAAAATATCCAGCAAGTAAACTGACGTCATTTATCGTCATATTGACGTTATTTTGACGTTAAAGATATTATTTTGATGTCAAGATGACAATAAATAATGTTAGTTTGTTTGCTTTTAGAATATGAGCATTGGTTTTTAAAGCATATATTTAAAAACCAATGCTCATACTTTAAAAAGTTTAATATAGGGGAATTCAAGTATTTAACTATCCATGGGGCACGGATTCCTCTTGTCCGATGTTAGAGTGGCAGGGATTATTTTTTTGTGAATTGGAGAAACCATTCTATGGAGTCCTATGGAAAGAATTTGATGAAAAGATTTTAACTATTGGGAGTACAAATTAGTCCGTTTCCTTAAAGATAGCTTCAGCTGTTGTGAATGGTTCATAGAGACAGCTGATTTTGGCGATTTCAGAAAGGTTAAACATAATAATATTCTAATAATATTCAGTTTGTATCGCTTGTTTCACACAAAAACCTTGATTTTTACTGTGTTTGAAATGTCGAATTTTGTGTTAACCAAGCAGCATTTGCGAGAGATTTTGATTTTCTGCTTTAATTGGAAGAAAAGTGCTGAAGCCCATCGAATGCTTGTCGAAGTTTATGGTGACACTGCTCTGATACCATAACTCTAAAAAATACTATACGTTTGAAGAACTTATATTTGTGGACATTCATCTTCATAATTATAATCTTTTTAAGCGACTTATTATAACAATGTACAATTGATATATTAATTTATTAATGCATCAGTTAACTGCATGAAGATAATTAAAAAATATGGTCGAAATGTTTAGAATTTTATTAATAAATGTTATTTTTACACACAAAAAACCTGTGTCAGTTCTTATAGGCTCTATTATTTTTTACTGATTTAACTGCATCTCAGTTGAGCATTCTATATATTTTAATCCGGGAAAAAATATTCTATATATAATTATATAAATTATATAAAATTGTATATAATTTTATATATTTGTATATAAATGGACATTTTATATATAATTATATATAATTCTGTTGGCGATCGTGCATGATGGATTTGTGATGGCACGGCTATGCGATCATCGTCCAAACATTTCCCGCGATATGATTGCTTTGAGGGCACTTGGTCGAGAAAAATGAGATTTTTCCTGCTTTACAAATTTTATTTGAACAGACCTCAAATGCGGGCGAATGTGTTTTACAATAGATGCAGAAAGGATCTCAACGATGCGATAAAACTTATTCATCACGAGGCGAGACACGCTGTCAACGAAACAGAGCGGCCATGATGATCTGTTTTTGATCGATTACGCGCGACGCATGCGTCGCTTAACAATCGACATCTCATGGATTGATCGATTCTTTATCGGGCGATGTGACTAGACGCTATAAACGATATGGGTACCGAACACGCCGCCCGCCTTGAAAGAGTTAATTTTCAACTTGTATGTGACATACAAGCTTGACATTTTCAGCTTGTATGTGACATACAAGCATGAGTTCGTTAGCGTAACATAAAATGCGAATTGCTCTGATGCGATTCAATATCGAATTTAGAACATTGCACTGAAAATCAACAAAGATTAACATCTAAGTACGCAAGCTGAAAAATATAATCATTCCTATTCAAAGGTAGAAGTTCGCATGAGACACGCGAGATTTAAATTTTTCAATCTCCCGCCAACTCGCATTAGTCCGCTTTCATCTAAGAAAGGAGATAGCGATAAGATATTACTAGAAACATTTACAATTTTGTTCTTGATATTCGCAATAGAACGCTCGCTGTTGCACCGTTCTGCAAATACAATTTAAAGCGGTAGATGTTTCAACGGGGGACACGAAATCAGATACTGCGTGCTCCCGGTACGCTTTGGATAATCTCAAACAATACGCTATAATGCGGCATATTTTATTTAAATTGGAATACTTATTTAGTAAGTCGTCGATGATGCAAGGATGAGAGCGACTACGCGGATTTTTCTTTGTTCGGGAAGATCATTGTCTAAGCACATAAAGACACTGGGCGGCCAGTGTTTTTCATCCAATTTTAGAAATTCGGAGCCATTCCACTACTTCTCAGCATTGATCAAGTCGCAAGGATTTAGCCCTCGCGACAATGTATCGGCAGATTTGTCGGAGGATGCGACATGACGTCAGTGTTTGATTTCTGTTAGGCGCTGAATTTCATCCACCCTATTTGCCACAAAATTGACCACTACCGCAAGGGGGAGGTTATCCAGTTTAACGCAATCATTGAGTCCGATCAGATAAATCGGGCATTGCGAGAATTCCAAGGATTCTTTAACCTTGTTGATTAAGCGCGCCAATAGTAAGGCGGCCGAAATAGTTCTAATCGCGGTAACGAGACGATCTTGAGCGGCGCGACACGAGACTTTGAACACAGTATCTTGGAGTGATGGTCATTGGAACCCAGCTTGCAAAAGTATATGCAGGCTCCGAACGCGCGCTGGCTGGCGACACAAAATCCGTGCACTTCCACGGATTGGTTCCACGGATGAGCATTGAGTTAAATGCATCGAGAAATTCTTAGATTCAAATCATTCATCTGTGTTCTGAAAGCAATCCAACGAGTGTGGATATCCTGAGGAACGGACTCCCATTGGATGGTCAATTGCCACAAATCTTGCAAGATTATTTTGCGATCACAATGACCGGACCCAGAAAGCCCAGAGGATTGAACAATTTAATAATCTCGGAAAGTATGACCCATTTTGATACAACGTGGACTTCTGTATCAAGTTTACAGAGACATTGGAACGTATCCTGGCATTGATTCCACTACATGCCCAGAATACATGAGCAGCATTATCTATGATAATGACACACAGTCACGATTGTCTATTTGCAATAGTTCAAAGCAGTTCGAGGCCCTGCCTTTGTTTAACTCGAATGCTAATTTTAACAGCTGAATGGTCATCGCGAATTAATTTTAATTCGTCAATTGTATCCGCCTCGGTGAACATGTCATCGACAAAAAAATCCCGAAGAACGCATGCTGAACCGCGAGTTAATTGATGAGCGTGCTGCTCAGCCAAATGCTTAAGGCACCTGGTGGCCAGAAATGACGCAGAAGCTGTACCGTAAGTAAAGGTAGTGAGTTCGTACGTATCGACATTAGCAGAGAGATCCTCGCGTCAGAGAATTCTCTGCAGGCGCATCTAGGATGGAGGCACTAAAATCTGCCGATACATTTTGTCAGCGGTGATGAGTGAAAAAACGGAAGCGCATCAAAATTGAGATCAAATCTTGTTGAACAGTCGGTCATACGCGCATAGAAGCGCGTCATTTAACGATACGCCGGAACTGCTGCGGCAAGATGCATCGAATACAATATGGATTTTCGATTGCTCGATCGTTTTGAAGACGCAATGGGGAAAATAAAATGATATTGGTTCTTCCGCAATGGGTGGCACTAGGCATCGCATAGGCATCCCAGCGATACATATTCGTCAAGAAACGCCGCGTATTGAATTTTAATTTTATTTTAGGATCGCACTTGAAACGCCTCTCGATTCCCCTCACTCGCTTGAGAATTGTCTCACGCGAATCGCCAATGTTATTTAACATTTGCTCTCTGACTGGAAGCTTGACTGTATATCTACTCTGAGAATTTTGAGATATGTTGTATAAAAAGTGACGCTCGCAAATATTTTCCTCCATTATGTAATTGTCCGATTGCGCAGAGATGTCGTTCATTTGCCTGGCACGACTGACATGTTCGTGTATATGGCCCAAACGAGCCTCCAAAATCCAGCCCAATCGTGTTTTCTGGAGAGTTGAGTGTTTGTCTGAAGACTTGACTTGACAATATCAGATTTCAAAACAACTCTGCTCCGATTAAAAGATCAATATCCGACAATATGTGAAATCGCGAATCAGCCAAACGAATGTTGCGCGGAAAATTAAATTTGTCCCACCTCGAAGAAACCGCCGGAATTTTATCAGTAACCTGATCAGTCACGAGTGCGTTCGATAGCTGCAGTGTACGAGTTGAGTCACGATTGTAATTTGATTCTAACCACGTGATTGAACGAGATTATCATGCCGTTGATGCTGGAAATCGAGACATTTAATGAACGCGAGAACTTCCACAAATTTCTTGGATATGAAGTTCACTTGCGATCCGCAATCCAAAAGCTCGGCATGCCTTGCGTGAGCCGTCGATGTCGCAGACGAGCACAACCGCAGTCGAAAGCATGACTTGTTCGCTATTAAATGATCCTGAAGCATAAGTCGCTAGGACAGAGGGGGGAGGAGTTGCCTTAGATGCAACTTCCTTATCGGTATTGTTAGTCGATAGGTCATATGAAGCCGCGTATTGTGCTTTGCCTGGCAGACTTTTGCATTAACTAGAAGTGCATTTACTTGATGCATGAGAAGAGGAGCGCAAGCAATTGACGCAAAGTTTGCGACTGCGAATTTCCGTGGCCCTTTGCGATACTAGAAGTGCCACGAAGTTTTTGTAATAATAAATGACGTGATTGCCTTGACAGAAGTGGCATTTAGATTTAATAGTAGCCGCGCAGGACGATGACCGCTTAACATTTCGCTACGATTTTGTCTCGATCTTCTTTGCGGAAATGGTGCTTGCCCTTGTAGTAGCCTCGAGCACCTGACATGAGCGATAAAATCTAATAGCTGTTTAAGCGACGGCAGCTCGTTGCCCGTTAAGGAAGTTTCCTACTCGCGTAACGTGAGTGAGTCAAGTTTAGAGGTTAGAATGAGGATGAGAAGATCATCCCAATGCGTTGTGGGATGCTTCAATGCCTGAAAGGCATAAATTTTGCGGTGCCGTCAGAGATCGATTGAATTTTCCTTTGCTATAGCCGGCAAATCCATTATAGCCTTGATGTGAGTTTGAACAATCAAGCGCTTGTTCATATCGATCCCTGAGATTTGATCATGCGACATCGTAATTAGCGTCCGACAATTCTAATGAACTGATTACACCGTTTGCATCGTCGGGAGTGACGCTCATAGATACTGAAATCTTTGCATATTTGAGAGCGAGATTGGAATGGATAACCGAGTTGAATGTATCGAAAAATCACTCTTCATATTTGCCGGAAAATGTTGGTAAATTTAACTTAGGCAATCAAATGTGCGTACTACGATCTGAGTCGCGAACACTTGAAGGAGACGGAGAAAAGATGGATATTCGCAATGTCGGTGAAGGGGAAATGAGCTCGCGGATCTTAGCGGATAACGCATAGAACGCTTCCTCGAAACCGTCTCGATCGCAACCTTCGGACTCATCTAATGATTCTAGACGCGATTGCACCTCGTTATATTCCAATAGTGTTCGAGTTTCGTCTTCCGCTCTTCGAGATGAGCCACTATTGACGGGCTAATGGTGGCGATTGACTCTACATAAATTCTGATACGCATACATTATGTCTTTATGGTCGCACGCTGTCGCTTAAGTATCGTCGCTTCTAATCGACCATCTTGAATGCAAATATGAACGCGAGTACGCAACGGACGCAGCGAAGAGAACTTGGCAACGGAGACAATGGTTTTCTTTACTTTGTTACGCACATAATTAATCCTAGAAGAGGATAGATGCTGGATGCCTTCCAGTCGAGTGTTGTTGGAAACGTTCCTCTCGCAGGTGCTGCGCCGTTGGCTTCTGTTGCTCGTCGTCTGGATTGTTTTCCGTCGTCGACAGGATTCCGCTTGCAAAATGTTGCTACTGCGTCAGGATATAACGTAACATGAGCCGGGCTGCGTCTCTGATGCTTAGAGGCGAACTTTGCGGCTGCTTTTATTGAACTGTATGCTGCCGCTGATTCGATGCTTGCACTGATTGCTGTTACTTGTCTCGTCTCGATGAGATAATCTTGTCTGACTGCCAAATTGCTGCTCGCCACTTCACTGAGGCTAAATACTTCACTGAATCCGACTCGAAAAACGAAAAAAATGTTGGCGATCTTGCTGCGTGCACGATGGATTTGTGATTGCCATGCGATCACCGTCCAAGCATTTCGCGCAGTATGATTGCTTCGAGAGCACTTGGTCGAGAAAAATGAGATTTTTCCTGCTTTCCAAATTTTATTTAAACAGACCTCAAATGAGGGCGAACGAGTTTTACATGCGGTGTGTTTTACATGCGATGCAGAAAAAATCTCAACGGTGCGTACTTATTTTCCACGAGGTGAGACACATGCTGTTAACGAGACAGAGCATGATAATCGCAATGTTTCTGATCGATTACGACGCATACATCGATTGTTAAGTGATATATGCGGCGTAATCGACTTAACAATCGACATCTCATGGATTGATCGATTCTTTATCGGGCGATGTGACTAGACGCTGTAAACGATATATATACCGAACAAATTCTATATAATTATATATATAAATAAATTATATATAATTATATATAATTATAGTAAAAATGTAGCTCAGAGGAATCCCTCTCCCAATGACATTGCCCTTGATTTTAGGTATACAACTTTGCTTCCGCCGTTTTCCTATAGATGGCTTTAGCGGTAAGTAGTAGTCGAAATAAATAGATCATAGACGTAGATCATACAATAAACTTGGGCATCTATCAACATAACCCAATAGAAACATTAGTCGATTTGTGTCTGCATCATAAAATTATTCTCGATTGAAAATGTCAGTTTACGAGCCAAATTCTCGTCATTTGCGGGAGGTTTTAATTTTTTGCTTCAATATGAAGAAAT
>Ga0157364_1008180_pt1 | contig 10830 bp, 5 predicted proteins | sample AttsexASBM2_FD_111476 | JGI IMG/M metagenome (GOLD analysis project Ga0157364, IMG submission 111476) | Fungus gardens microbial communities from leaf cutter ant in Ribeirão Preto, State of São Paulo, Brazil - Atta sexdens ASBM2 | ecosystem: Host-associated > Fungi > Mycelium > Unclassified ... | reverse complement strand
GACGAGTACGAGGACGAGTACGAGGACGATGGGCAACGACGATGGTGTTCTCGGTCTGGATCCGATCGGATCGGACGATGGTATGACTTCGATTTTCGATACTCCAAAAGTATCTTCTTTGTGTGTCGCGACGAGATAGAAGCGGACTGTGAATTTACAAATATACGAGTGGTAGCGAGTAAGAAGAAAGGATTACGGGTCAACCGGGAACAGAGGTCTCGGGGGAGATACCGGAGAGAATGTTAGGTATATACGTAAGCCAAGAGAGAGGACTTAAATAATCAATCGCCTCTACGAAGGCTGTAGGTAAAAGCCTATAGCGTCGGTCCTTGGGCGAAGTGTTTGCGCATCCTTCGTTTCTACCTTTCCTTCGCGTTTTCTTCCTTCAAGATCGTCCCTCTTCCTACTCTTTAATACAACCTCCTTTTCTCTATCTCAGCCCAACACCTTCCGCCTTTCTCGCCGCGTTCACATTCTACTTCAGAAGAAACTGAGTGCACACAAAGAGACTCCCAAGTTGAGTTTTATGGCCGAGAAGGTCGACTTACTTGGTTTATGAGAGTGACCGTAACACTGTCCTTCGTAAATTCTACTCGATCGTAGGATCCACGAAAAATGAGAACCTAGTTTCTTAATGCTTTAGCAGTTTTATTGAATTTCCTACAAAATGCGAATTTGATAATCCAGTTCTCGTTCGTGCATCTGCTTCTTCTCTTTATTGAACGTGTAAAAATTTTTATGCGCTAAGAAAATTTAGTATTTCTTTTTCACATTAATGAGCAGGATGTTATTTTCATGCTGCTATCATAATTATTTATTAATACTGTGACATAATATCTTATTTTTAAAGGATAGATTTATTTTTATATCTCTTTCGAACTTAATGTAAATTACAATATTAAGAAATTGAATCATAATTGTATTGAATTTCATAACAAAAATATGAATTCGCACAAATGAACAGTTTTTTATTTATAAAATTTGTTAGATTTATATTTGGTTTAAGGAAACTCACTGGAAAAATTTTGCAAGTAAACTTTTAAGATCTGATGCTTAATGCTTGACGAATGCGGCTGCTTTTATTCGCAATTAGGAATACCAGCAACAAGGTAGTAAATGCCATTTATGTTATGTCAGTGTTGGACACGGTTTTAAATTGGTGATTAGAGATTTCAATTCGTGCTCTGCGTTCGCGCTATTCGTTAGAACCGAAATTAACGTGCGACGTAATCGCGAAGACTAGAGGCTCGTCCGGCGCGGCAACGGAAGGGACAAAGACGCCTTGGGAGGATGGGTTAATTCTACATAGCGCATGGGTTAATTTGGAAAACGTGCTTCCCGGATTGTTGCTATGGAAATGAGAGCGTTTGTCCTCACGTTCCCCTTATTCTCAGAGTACGACTTAATCTCGAAAAGGAAGAGAGATAGAGAAGCAAGGTCGAAATGGAGGCGGAGAGAAGAGGAAAATGACAGTCGCAGTAACCGTACAAAGCGTAACGCGAGAGGGCAATAAGATCTATGAGGAAGTGAGAGGGGGGAAGAGATGGAAGGGTAAAGGAAAGGAAAAGCAAGAAGTTTAGAAAAGGAAGCTGTTGCTATCCGGACTGAATGATGTAGAAGAGGAAAACGAGAAACGAGAGAATAACGTCACGTACACAGCGCGCTAAGAGCACGTTTCTTCACCCGTTCCGGTTGCTCGAGTATATTAATCCTACGAAAGAAAAAGGGGGAACCCTTTTGTATTTTTCACACTCGGCGGGAATCTAGCGCAGACTCTTGATAATCTTTGACGCAGTATTGCTGCGCCGGCGCGGATAAAGTAATATTCCCGCTAACGCTCATAATGCCATGTACCCTTCAATTACGTCTGTAGAATTTTTATTAGCGTTCGTGTCTACATTACACAATGATGCCATCGTACTGCTGCCGATTCTTTCGTATGCTTACGTTTACTTAAGTCCGATTATAATGATGGTCGCATATTCTGGAATATATTTTCTAAGTTGTATAAATTCTCGAACATAATTTTGTTAAATATAAAATTATTAAATATATATATCCAGAAAAGGTTGTTTCAATTTAAAGAAATTTTTTCATTTAACCGAAATTTCTTTAAAAAGCAATCTTTTCTCTGGATGTACATTGCAGCGAATCTCGTGTTTTTGACACTGTATGTTTTGTATAACTACAGAAATATTTTTTTTAATTATAAAAAACAGTAAGAGCTGCAAAATTCTATATAATATGTATGATTAATTATTATGAAAGAACGTACAAAAAGAATTAATTGATGATGACATTTTTTTTCGAAATAAACAAATGTTATTATATTAATGAATATATAAATTATATATATATATATATATATATATATATATATATATATATATGTGTATATTAATTTAGATCCGATTGAATTGAAAAAAACTTTTGATCAAATAATGTTTAATGGATCTGTGAAAACATTATTACGTATCACCGTATATCATTTTTACGCACGATCCGTTCGATAATTAACTCTTTCTCATTTAGCTAATAATATCATATTTCCTGAGTAAATAATGTGAATTTCTACTCTTTCTGTGCTATTATAATCCATGAAAAATAATATTTTTTTAACAACGACAGTACCGAGAAGTATATCTTTCACGATTATTGTGATTTATACATATAAAAAAGTATTCAAATGGAGATTTTTGCAAAACTGATGCAGTCGAGATAATACCGTTTGTTATATGTGTCTATGTACACTGCGTCTTAAAAACCCTGATACCTGGTATTTGCACGTGGATCGACCGGATCCGCATATCAGATGGTCACATTTATGCAAAGTCTTATTTACGCACGTGTACAATATGCTATCATCCTGTGCGTGAAACCATGGCGAAGGAGAGTTATGCGTTTTCTCGCATAACTCTTACCGCTTAGAGTGACAAATAGCCATGCGACGTCGTGCATGCTTGGATGATGATAAGAAGGGTCGAAATTTAAAGGCAACTCACGGCACCACCTTAAAGGTTCGTGCATTAAACGCTAAGAAATGCGCGTCGAATTGGCATTATTATATATATATATATATATATATATATATATATATATATATGTGAAGTATAAATTTATACATGTAACTTATAATAATCTTATTTTAACGGCTTAATCATATAATTAAGTCGCTTTGATTATTAGCGTGATTCTAAACAAGATAAAAACGTACAGTGAAAAGAAAAATACTGGTTCAAACATTTATGTTAGTTTATATTAGATTTTACGTAATCTTTTTCAGTTAATACGCCTAAATTTAACACGTTTTAATATAAAGTAGTTAAATATATAATATGTAAATACAATTTTGTGCATATTTATATTATTAATTCCACGTTTATCCATATCGAAGACTAGATATTGACTTTATATGAACAACAAAAAAATTTAAGCTTTCTTTATTTGTTGCTCTTTTTGTCGATGTATTCGATGATATCCTAAAGCAGGAATATCGAGAGTGACGTAAACGCGAAATAGCTTTTCTAGCCTGTAACGGAGCTCATCGTCGATATTATTGTCTCTGAAACATCGCAGCACTGTAAATATCGATACGCTATAGTAGAAAAATTCTTGGCTCGACAATAAAGACGAACGCTCGTTATAAATCATAAATGCAACAGAACTGTAACAGCGGATGTTTTTAAGTTTAATCGCGATTGAATCATTTACGCACATGTGTATATCATGCATATATTGTTATGCATATCGTCGCGCCGCGTGCGAGATGAATTTGAGATCTCGTTTTGATTATCTTGCTGCGCGTAATTATAATGCTAATAAGAAGAAAATCGAGATAAATACTAATCCACGCTAACATAATAATTAAGTTTCAATAATTGTGCATATCACAAATTACTTTAAATAATTACCCAGTCGAACATTTGATTGATCAGTTTTTTTTTCGTTGAGTCGTTTTATATAAATATTTCCAATTCATTTTTTTTGTCGCCATTAATATTCTGCACGATATTAGCATTTTTTTTCTGTATTGATTCCGGACATCGATATGGACATCGCGTGACTACGGATTGTGAAATGTATTATTCCACACTGTCATATAACGATCGAATGTTTAATTAAGATATTAAAAAAACAGACGTGCGATTGAATTCATCACTAATACATTATCAAACTAGTAGGAAAGTTTGCACAGTGCAGTTCGACATTTGTAAACCGAACCGATGAGTTTATTAATAGATGATCAGTTTTCTACGTTTTGCAGAACGAATAAATCTATTAAAAGCCACAAAGCTTACGCCACGCTAATGCATCCTTGTTGGTTATACGCATTCTATGCTATTAGCAAGATTTATTCCGCGTCGCGTTAAAACATATTGAATAATCCAAAAGATAAATCGTTTTCGCGTCTGTGCAATGCGCTCTAATTCCGCGTGTAATCCTGCTTCTTGCGTTCAAATCACTTACGAGTTACGCACTTAGCCGTGCGAGTAATCTGATTTGTTGTACTTCGGCTACAGCGAACTCTGCCAACAAGCACTCGTTACCTGATGCTGATGATCATAGATTACTGGCTGAGCACACTCGCGTCGATTTCAGTTTGCGTGTACGAGCCATCGAAAAGCACTTTATATATCGTTCGGTTCCTCTCTACCGTATTGCGTAGCTATACGCGTGCGAATACGTGTCCGTCGACTGAGTTTGGAATTTCAATGCTCTCGTAACCTACTCTACAAATACTACAGAACGACCCATTGGAGGAGAGATAAAGCGATTGTTACCTTGTGTACGCTAAATAATCGTGTTGCCTCGTACGCGTCGATCAAACATCCATTCGGCGTCAAAGGTGTCGCGCAAAAGTTAAACCCGATCCGTTTAGTGAACAAACAATCGTATCGTGCGAAAAGCAAAATACGATCGGACGCGCGAAATCGTTTTATCCGTCGGTGGTCATATTGACGCGAATTTATCGTGCGTTCTTCGGCGGAATACATGCGCGATATAATTTCCTTCGTCCACGCGAAAATATTGCCGCTTCGCACCGCCCGCCCCGTTACGTGGCTGGTGGTGACTTCCGGCGTGACGATAAATAAATTATCGATTGCCGATCGCAAAATTATATGAGGTAATCATTAATGGGCTTGCAATAGCACGTTGCTCGCAATCACGTTCGAGTTTCATTGTTTACGGAGCACAATCGTCCCGCGGCATTAATTAATGCGTCGACGGCATATACACACGATTAGCATTATTAATGCAGGATGGTTGTGCACGCGGTGCCGGGTGCGCAATAAACGATTGTCTAGGTCGTAATGCAGGATTCCCGATTCGCGCAATAACAAACTTTATCGTCGCACGTTATAGCCGCGGTATATGCGGGAGTCGCGACGCCAGCGAAAATTTAGGGATTTACATAGAGTACGCAAAAACTACTCGTGCGCGGCGGAGTCAAAGCGCAGTCAAAGAAGGTTAATTAATTGAGCTGCTTTTTGCGTCGTCGTACAGTTATATATTGTGGAAAATCCATTCGACACTGCATTAGACCAATTATTCACGAAGGATATGAGCCTGGCGCGTGTAAAATCTCTTCCTGTAGCTATAATGATAAAAAGAGTTTTATGCGAGAGCATATTTCACGTTAATGTTGTAATAGCAGCGGGAAATAAATATGTAAACTATTAGCGACGGATGCCCCAAAAATATTGAAAAAGTTTCACTTAAGAACTGTTTTAATTTATAGCGCGTTAAATTTGACAGATTACATTACGTTATTATACTTTACGTTAAGATGAAGAAAATTACTATCTGTGTACATATATATATACGTATACCTTATAATCAATATCGCCAATGCATAATAAAATATTAACATTCTGGATAATCTAAATCCCGTCAATTAAGAGATTTCGAAAAAAGGGAGAAATTTTCGACAATTAATAAATCAACGAATACTAATAGTATTGCCAGTGATGCATCTCGCTCGCAACGAAACTGAAGAATCGTGCTTTCTGATGGGAAAGCCGCTCATTTTTCTTTTTTTTTTTTTTTTTTATGTCAAAGCCGTTCCAATAATCTCATTAATTTCCATTACGGATATTGCAATGCCTTTATGCTCGTCGCTGCAACTCTCTCCGCTCTGGCAATCAACTCTTGTCGAATTAATCGTAAAAAAGTATCTCTTTCGTATCTATTCTCTGAATACCCTAACACTGTTCTTTCTCTTCTTTCGTCACTGTCTTATTCGTTGTTGATCTCTTTATCTGCACTTTTTCAATCTCGTATCTCATCTCTTGTCGAATAAGCGGAGAGACATAATATAGGTACAATGATTTTTAATTTAATTAACACGCCTCCGTTTCATGTCATCCATGAGTCTGTTGCTCGCCTTGCACTACGTATGAACGATTATCGTGTCTCATAAAGTGACTAACGTCCGGAATTCTTTCTTTTGTTTTGTCCGATACGCTTACTAGCACATGAGAACATTGAATTGAAAAAGGAAGCAAACATTGGATAATAAACCACATGTCTGTTTAAAATTTTACAATCTACGATAAAAAGCTGTTAATGAATGATTATTAACAAGGAAGATATTTTGATTGTATTTTAATAGTATATTTTATTTGGATTGCTAGGACCCAACATTTTTTAGATTTGTTGATTAGATTTGTTTTTATTATTGCGTATTAAATCATTAACTTCAATCGACTCTATTACATTCATCATTTGCAACGCGTGGGCTATTATTGCCAGACGTAACATTAAATTTTAACTTGATGTAGTTCGATTGGCATTACTAATTACAAATCAATTGCAATAATTTATGTGCCATTTAGCAACTCTTGAAGCACATGTATGCGCGTCAAACGATGATGCGAATGGGCTTAAAGCGCGGCCAGCTAATAATTTGTCTGCGATATTCTCCGGCGTTTGTGGTGGTTCGCTATCAGCGAAGAATGAAATTTTGTACATCACTCTGGCCCACTTTATTACTCATTTACATGCACGAGAGCAAAGCGATGCGAGTGCTCGCATGAGCGTACGTGCGCTCACGTACACGCATTCATGGCGGCACGATGGTTACGTGAAGCAAAGGGGTCTCGGTAGGGGAGGATCGGCCATCGGGGGTAACGGCAGTCATTTTTAACCCTTTATGCAGGGAGGGTCGAGATTAAAGGGCAGATTTGCCGCTCGATTTGCCGGGAGAGTCTCTATCAACTAGAACGAGGACGAAAAGGACCACTTTCAGTTCATCGGTGAACAAATTTCGTGCTTCTCCCTCTTCTCAATGAAACTAGAACCCGAATACGATCATAGCATCGCTCGGAGTAAGACCTAATGACGGTAAAAGTGTTGCCTTTGACGTTTCTTTTAGTATACCAACTTCAAATTTATTACAGAGTGCAAGTTGCAAAATATAACTTTAAAACTGATTATGATAAATAATATTGATAACGTTAAATGAACAAGCAAGAATTGTGTCGTAAAAATGTTGTCTCGTAAAAGAATTTAAAAAGTATCAAAGTGTAACATAAGATCGTGATATTCATGATGGAAGATATTATACATATTTTATATATAATATAAAATATGACGTTAAGTTTTGAATAATATAATTTAAAATTGAGTTAAATATACAAAATAATACAAAAAAAGAAACGTAAAAAATTTTAGCTTGTGAAAAGATTGGCGGCCAAAGCTCTGCCATTGAATGAAAAATGAATACGTAAATCTGTAGAGCTTGGTAGTCTGGCAGAATAGTTGGGTAGGCAACGAGAAAGTCAGCAGGACAGACAAAAGTGGATAGAAGATTCTTAGCGTAAAGACCTTGACTCAAGTAAACGAGCTCTCCGCAATTCGATTGGCTCCGAGCTGCATCGTGCATATTAAATCGCCGTTATTTGAATGTCAAAAGTAACTTAGTTGGTGATTTCGTTTCGGCTCTCTCTCTGGATATTCGGCGATTCAAGAAGAGAAAAAGGAGCAGCGAATATTCCCCGAAATAACGCTTCAAAGATGAATGCAATTTCGGATTTCGGAATAGATGGAAGAGTTTTATATCGATTGTCCTGAATATAAAAATAAAAATCACAATCTAACACAAGTAAAATGTCTATGTGAGCTTTTATGGATATTGGCGTATAAATTAAATATTCATAACGCGACATTCATAACGTAATAGATACAGATTAAATGAATTTAAAATAAACGCAAAATATTACTCAATACATTTCTATTGGTTGCAAATTGTATCTATTACATTATGAATGTTTAATTTATGCACCATTTACGGAGGATAGGCATTTTATTATTACATTTATTCTTGAAGTAATATTACTTACTTACTAATATTACTATATTTTATTTTAGTTAAAAATTAAAATATTCTATAATAATATATAATAATAATATATAACGTTAATTCTTCTAATAAAATTAAAAATATTCTTTGTTGATCTCCTAAATAAAAAAACTTGTATTATCAGAATTTTATTATATCAAATTAATTATACTATCGCTTAGATATGTTGATAAGAATTTATGGCCTTATCACATGTGTCTTACAGTTTGTTTAAATGTTAAAAATATTTTTCAATAAATAGGTCAAAATGATTGAAAAGATCGCGCATGTTCTAGATATTTTCATACCATGTGAGGAATGTTCAATCTCGTACTACATGTCATTCCGTGGTAGGGAATCAGCGAGCTACTTCGGAAATAGAAATCTCATCTATTGGAAACCAGCCGCGCACCGCAGGATACTATATCTCCCCACTCCAGGATTAATTAAGGCACTCTCCGCTGGTACCACAGGTACCACAGGCACTCCTGGTAGGCAAATCAATCGATCAGATCTACCACCTTGCCACCTCATCCCAGAACCAATCAATTTACGCTCCAGAGCGGTTTTCTATTCTAAGCGATTCTTGATTAAGAATCATCTTTGTCATTAATAGCGTTTTTTTTTGGGGAATTATTTTTCTATTAACACATACCTAAACTTGATTATTATCAATTAAAAAAATATATATTCTAATTGCTAAACAAACAATGTGTTTAAAAAATTGTTCTATAAGAGTTGAAGTTAGAAATTGTAAGATTCCCTTTATAAAAAGCTTTTAAATTCTCTTCCAGACGACTCTCCCTGTCTCTCTCTCTCTCTCTCTCTCTCTCTCTCTCTCTCTCTCTTTCTCTCGGTTGAATAAGCTAGGCTCCACCTATATTGCTTTAAAGTCGCTATTTGCGTTTATGAAACACGTCTCTTCACGCATACGTAAACGTGTGTACGATGTAGGGAAGGACAATTAGAGTTAAGGATGAGGAAGGGTGAGAAAGACAGAGAACAACAACGTTGCTACAGTTTCATAGTGGAGCCACAAATTCCTTAGTCTCAGTACAGTTTAAGGGTTTCCATGGTGAAAGGGCGACGAGTCACCATCCTGAGATCGTGACCCATGGTTATCATGCCAGAGGAACCATGGCTGCAGAAACGTTATTATGACACATCGCTGGGGCAAGCGGCGTTCTCCAGGTTTTTGCTTCTAGTCGGAGCAGAAATTGCAGAGGATTTAGTTTTTCGTACCAGCGCTAAATTTAGATTTATTACTGGTATACGTTCGCAAACAAGCACGAACACAGTGTTTACGTCTGTTTACGGTGTGCATTAACTTTCCGACTCTCTTTTTTTCTCTCTTTCTAACTGCTTGGATTACTCAAGCGCTTCTTATCTATTTTATTCTAATTACAACATTATATTATTTAAACGATGCGATTCAAAATAAAAAACAATTTAATGTAATTTTATTATGTATATTTTTTAAATGCGTATTTAAAAACCGATAATATTGATATATAAAGTTGAATTAATTATTTATTAGATATACGAATTACACTTACACTTAGTAACTTTTATTGACAATTATTCAATTATATCTTTTATCTAATTACATCTTTTCTATATCTTGAAAAAGAGATAAAGTTCTTGATATTGCTTTCCGATTAATCCCGGCGCTGTCTAAGTTACTCCATTTTTTTCACCTCCTCTAACAAACTCAATATCAACTGATGGTTTCCGTTAACCCTCGTTTGACACACGCCTACGGGAGAGTTAAAAAAAAAATAAGTAAGGGGAAAGATCGATAAATAACCCTTATCGCGCGGACTTATGACTTACGAATGAATTACCCAGTCACCCTTCGGAGTTATCTGTCCCATATATCATCGGAGACATTCTTGGTTCGCCCGATAGATGCGGCTATGCGCGGTCCTGCAGCCCGTTTCCCCATCATCCTCCGCTATTTATCAGGCAGGTTCCTTCGTTGCGACGCTTCGAGAAGTTCGTTAACTTTTTCCTTCAACGCGTCACGTGCCTACGGACGAGGGTGTGCGAAAAGGTATTAATAAAAACGTGTCGCGTCTCCATCCACATCGATGTAATTCTCCTCCTCTCTTTCTGTACTTCGTCCCGTCGCTCCAACCCCTTCGTCTGTCCATCCCTTACCTGTACCTGTTCTCCAACCACTTACACTTTTTCCACGGCAACGAGGCGCGATAGCAAAAAATTTCCGATACGCCGGCAGAGAGTACAAATTACTCGGACGCCGGTAATGAAATGTAAATAACTTATCGGCAATGCGAGCAATTTGTCACGTATATCTCGTAATTGCGTCGGATGAGAGAGATACATGAGGCACGCGGTAAACGTGTTACCGTGATTACGTTCCGATTAATTCGAGATGCATTTGTGTTTTCTTTCAGATGGATAGATACGATACAGAAAGAAATTATTTTTAAAAACACGCTTAAGACAATTCGACAATTTAATACATT
>Ga0157364_1008179_pt1 | contig 10832 bp, 7 predicted proteins | sample AttsexASBM2_FD_111476 | JGI IMG/M metagenome (GOLD analysis project Ga0157364, IMG submission 111476) | Fungus gardens microbial communities from leaf cutter ant in Ribeirão Preto, State of São Paulo, Brazil - Atta sexdens ASBM2 | ecosystem: Host-associated > Fungi > Mycelium > Unclassified ... | reverse complement strand
TTCACCCGAAACGGGGGTTGCCTTTGAAAATTGCACAAAAAAAAAGCCCTAAGCACACGGGGATTAAAAAAAAAAAAAAAAAAACCCCCCCAACGCTGCACAGAACGTTACAAATATTTTGCTCTCGTATTTGCCGCCGTCGAATTACACTGTCACCGTCATTAGAACGGCCATTATTCCGTGTAATGCAAAAAGCGTGCACGGCGCGAGTTACAATATAGAATTCTCGCTTACTAATTAACGAACGGCCGCGAGAATTTTAACGATAAAAACATAAACAAGAGACAAACGGTAGAACGTAATTGGCATCTGTCGCGGCTCGTTTATTCAAAGGCCGAGCGCACCCAAACATTAATTTCAAAATTCACTTTTCCTTACTAACGAATTGCCAAGATTGCGCGCGCCAAACTTGCTGCGATTCTTTCCAAAGTTTCTATTAACAGAACCAACAACGCGGACGTTCTCTCGTTACACCGCTATCGGGGGAAGGTAAACTCGATCTTTAGCGCGTGAAGATCTGCTTATAATCGAAACAAAAGTTTGAATTCGCGGAAAGAAAGACGAAGGAAAGAGAGTGTGTCATTCTTCAATTCGACGCGCTCTTTTGATGGACAGACAAACGGTTGTCTCCGAAAAAAGTGTTTTGTTTTCGAATCGTAAACAGGCATGCATGCCCTTTTAAGTCGGTGAAAGTGGAGACGGTTTTGTTCATTTGAATTTGAAAAAGATTTTATTTTTCTGAAAATAGAAAATAGAAAATAACAAACGAGAAAGAGAGACTGCGAAGTGAATAGTAAAACGAAAGCGACGCACTTCAGGGGGGCCTCGATTTGAACACCACTGACTCGACGAGACGCCAAGAATGCGAGAGTGCCTCAATAGCGGCGTAACACTTAACGCTACGGAGGGAAAGGCAAGCGTATGCTTTTACCTTTAGTCACAGGTACGTGTATACGAGCATGTCTTCGTGACGTTATATGCATGAAAGGAAAGGAGAAGAAAGGAAAGGAAAGGAAAGGAAAGGAAAGGAAAGACGAGAAAACGAAGAGCGCGCGTCCTTCTCGTCTCGCAAAACGCGAGGAGACAGCCAGCCGCCTCTTCCTCTTCCTCTTTCACCCTCTTTCCGCCCATCGTGCCGCATCGCGGCCGCGTGTCACGACTCGGAACAATCGAGACTCTTTCTCTCTCTCTCTCCTTCTCTCTCTTTCTCTCTCGATTGATGTGAATGGAAACTTACCTCGGTAGCGGCGTCGCATCCCGCGAGAATCACCGCAGCCGTGCTAAGGAGAAGTATCCAGCGTATCCTTAGTCGCATCTTTCTATCCCGTGATCCCGATGGGCCCCGCTCGCCCGGCGCCCGTCCCGTATGCACGCGCACGAATTTGACGTGAAAGAGGAACGTGAAAGGCGCGAGACGATGTTTCAACGTTTCGACGTTCCGCGTAAGATGACGGCGCGAGGGCAGTATACTCGTAATAAACGTCGGGGACGAACGAGAGAGAGAACCACTCGAGGGAGAGGGGAGAAAAAAAAGATCTCCCGGAACAACAACGCGCGACACACACCACACTGATCGATGAACCGCGAGACACTGGGCGGCGCGACGATCGCCCGCTACTGTCGACCAGACCGACCCGACTGGCCGCCATGCTGCCTCGCTGCGCCGCGCCCGCGTGCAGCGCCATCTGCCATCGACCGATCGCAATCACCGTCAAAGCGTGGCGCTACTCGCCCATTACAAACGCCGCCCGATACAAACGCTCATCCGATATGACATTCGGAATCGTGTTTACTCTTATTAAATCGCCTCTTATTAATTCAAGTGGAAACAGTAATTACAATATACGTGAGTCATTATTTATTTGAGTTTTCTGTTGAGTAAAAATAACACACTCTATTCAAAAATTTACACATTTTACACGTTTTAATGTATGATATTATAATGTTATTTTTACAGGGAAAGCCAATAATCTTACATATACGCATGTATATTGTGATCACTTTGTACATACACACCTGGGTTTGTAATGTATTTTAAAGTCGATTCCTCTAAATTTAAGACTATCTTAAGTTGTGAATCAAGAGAACTGTATCAACATCTTAAGATGATTTTAAAATAAGGACTATGAATAACAGCTCTAAAGATCCTATTCTTATAAGATTTAGATGCTTAATATTTATATGCCAATTTTTACAATTACATTTTTCAGTTTTATAGATTGGTTTCTTGGACTTGAAACATCATTTTAACTGAAAATCAATATCTCAAATTAGTTTCATGGTCAATTAATATTTAATATGCTCCTCTACAGTACAAAGTTGCACAAAAATTGCAGCAATATTGCAGATATTTTGCAGTGGTATTGCTGCAAATTCGGTGTTATATGTGTTATATGAGAGTTGCAATACTAATAATCTTAATCAAGAAACCTCATCGATGCAATTAAAGATGCTATTATCGATCGATATAAAATTGACATTATATGTAATGAAATTATTTGAAAAATATTAACAAATTTGTTTTAAGAGATATTAAAAAGAAGAAAGTATATATATATATATGATTATTAAAATTTCTATGCAATATGTTAGTGTCCCACAGTAATTGTGTAAATTGAGAACATTTCACGAATTTAATAAGCGAAATTGTTAATTCATTAAAAAAAAAAAAGATTTAGAAACTATTTAACTCATATTCAGTACAGCATATTTTCTCATGTACACATAAACACATTAAAAATATATATGTCGGAATAACATTAAGCAATTTACAAGTGAAATTTGTTACTGCTCTATATCACGGATATCGATAGATCTATTAATATATTTATTTTGTAATTTTTTTTAAAATTTATATAGATTATTTGCTTAGGTCTTCTTGTCACCAGCAAATAAATCTTTCTCTAGGCTCTTTAGAAATCTCATATTCTCGTTTATGCCGCGATTGTATTCATCGATCTTGTTCTTCATGATTTGCACTTCTCTCTGCATATGTTTCACCTCGTTCTGTGTCTTCTCCTTAACGACTTTCAGCAATTTCTTGTCCTGATTATCCGAAACATCTTACTACGTCGTGGCTACTGCTTGACTCTAAAATGACGTTTTACGAAAATATTTGCATCACCTGCTTATGATAATAATCCGTTTCGCACGCAATATCGCCGGGCGATGTCTGATCCATCTTCGAATCGTGCTTCTTTCTTTCATTAAGATGTCTAAAACTGGAAGGAATAATTCATTTTTCATATCAAAGCGTTAGGAAAATAACCTAAAGCATGGAAAACACAGTGGAATATATTATCAGCGAATTAAATACCTATATCTGCAAGTTTTTCTAAAAACAAATCGGAGCATTGTGGTATCGATAAAAAAAATTTTATGTAGAATGTATATAAACGCGAATTTGACTATTTATTAAACGGAAAAATATTTAACGAAGTTGTATGAAACGGACAAAACAAACTAGCATCAGAATTGGCGCACCTCTCGAAAATGACTCAATGTCCAAGAAGAGGTTAAGCAACAATGAAAAATACGTTTTATTTTCAAGTATAATTGTCTTGCAGATACTTCAAAGTACAAAGTTGATAATCTCATTAAAAGCGATACATACAATATATATATAAAGAAACACCATTCAATATTTAAGTAACATATATATTAAGAGCATTACATTTAATATCGATGTAATGTAACAGTTTATACAGAAGACTGTGATACTCTATTAGTTTTACTATATTCTTACATTAAAACCAATAATAAAGCCACCGATCAGTCGGAGTATCACGCTAATATAACTTTGTTCACTCTTTCTGATCCATGTCTGTAATCCGCTTTTTGTGACGGTTAATAGCCTCCTGATGACGCTTGATTTGTTCCTCATGGAATGAGATCTCATCGTGCAAGCTCTCTCGCATCTTTTGTAACTGTTCCTTTTGCTAAAATAACATTTCAGACTTGTACAAACAAATGAGATCGTTGATATGATAAATTAATAAGAAATATATACTGACCAGATTATAGAAGTATTGATCCTCATGAGCAGCTTCCATCTTTCCGAAAGAACCGCCAGCATCACGAACAGCACCACCACCACCTCCTCCCTTGCCAGCACCTGAACCACGTTCTCCAACCATTCTCACTTGACTGTAACGAAATATGTTTTAAATGTAACAATGGCTATATTCAATAGAAAAAGCAGTGTTGCAACTGTTGTAAAATTCTTTATTGCCTCATTAGATCTAAATGTATAAATCATATTCAAGAATTTTACAACAGTTGCAAAACTGTTTTTTCTGCTAATGGCTGCATTCAGCAGAAAGAGCAATTATTGTAAGATTCTTTAATATGATTGATTTTTGTCCTTAGTTTCTTGCTGGATCTAAAGGTATGACAATCATATGAATGAAATAGCAGCTTTTGCTACATTTGCAATTGCTTTGCATTTGGCAAAACACTCTGCTTAGAAATGAAATATTATTCAGGGGTTATGTCAGCTATACTTTCCGCCTAATTATTACATAATTTTGATATGGCATCTACTCAAGTCATATCACAGATCTGTGCCATGCTGAAAAAATACATGACTATTTATGTGTGAGAAGATATTCCTAAATTCGAAAAGAAGAATATGTCAGTATTGCGAATAAAAATGATATCTGGATTTATGTTTGCGGAAAAACGCCGGGCAGTATGAATTAAAAACGATCGACTAATTGTTCGACTTTGAAACTGAGGAATTCTTCCGATACCTTAACGCAGAGATGCTTCGCGAAAACATCGTAATCGATCGTTGCATTTTTCCAATCACGAAATACTCTGGATCTGAAGGCTATCGAAAATTTGGCAAATCAACAGGACAAGCTGATGAATGAGTCATGAACGAAACACTATTCTTAGAACGCGAAACTCAGCTACGACCAGTTAGTATTGTGGCGCTTGTGTCGGGAATATTGTGAATTCCATAGATTTAAACGCAATTACTTTCTCGGAATGAGTTCAATCAAATTCCAATTAACCTGATTACGTAATATTTGTATTTTATTAATTTTTTGAAGATTAACTTCTTGTCCAAGAAATGAAAAGAAAAATTAAATTATAAAAATAATATGATTTATATGTATAATTAGAAACTTTACTGTAAGAAATTCTGTCAACTTAATTAAATTTAATCCGAGGATTTAATTAATTTGATTGATTATTACCTGTTTCTATCAATGTAGATTAACTTTAATTTCAATTCGATTCTCTCTTCATTTTTTTTCTAATTTTAGAATTAGAAAAAGATGAAGAGTTAATTGAACCAAAATAAATTAAACATACATTAGTAAAAACGAGCATAATTAAAGCTATCCGGATTCGACCTGTAGTATTCATTGACTTGATCCAGCATCAATTGTTTCTTGAGCTCGGACGTTTTCAGCTCATTAACGGCAGCCTGCTTTTGCAGCTCCGCGCGCTCCAGTTCGATGTGCAGCATCCGTAGCTTGATCTCGTGCTCGCGTTGGGTAGACTTGAAGATCCATGTAGCTCTTTGTACTGATTTATCTTTGTCGCAGGTTGCTGGTCCATTGTTCCACTCGAGCTCATTCATCGTGTCATTGTGTTCCACCGCTCGAAAATAAAACATTTCGATAAGATCTCGTCATTGGAGTAAGATTTGGAGTGAACACGATGACTGCGTTCAGCGGACTCAATAGATGAATGAGCGCTCACTGCTATTAATGTATTCTTCCAGATCTAAAATGCTGATTGGATGATCTAAAAGAATACACCAATAACACCGAGCGCTCATTCAATTGTTGAGTCCGCTGAATGCAACTAATGGTCACTTTCAATGAACTTATAGAACGAATGCTCACTGCTATTGGTGTATTCTTTTAAATCTAAACGTCTGATTGGATTTCACTGGCGGATGGTCATGGCCCTCCCCCTGAAGGCTTCTTTTTTTCAAAGTATTCGTAGCAAAATGTTATACATATATATATATATATTTTTTTTTTCTGAAATGTTTAATCACAATTTTAATATTCCTAAAATATTTTTTAATTTAACTCCTAGATATAAAAAGTATTCTGTTATATTATTCTTCCTTTGTATTAATATAATTTGAAATAAAATATGTTCGAATTATATGTTTGTATGAATTATATGTTTAAATAATACTCTTTCAATGTAATAATTTAAATAATAATTTAATATTCTATTTTTTCACATATTTCACCTTAACAAAAATTTTGTTTGTAGCGAACCAATGATTCCTCCTTGACAAACTTTTGAATCCGCTAATGATCTAGAAGAATACATCAATAACACCGAGCGCTCAATTCAACTATCGAGTTTGAATGCATTGAAACGTCAAGTACCATTCTCGACGCGGGACGTCGACACACTGTCGGGGCAAGTGATTCTGTGCTCAAGATCGATGGGCTCGCCTTGGATCTTGATCCTGGGACGCTTCTGCTGCAAGAAATAGTCCTCCGACACTTGTCGCGACAGTTGTTCGCCGTGATTACTCTCGTCCTCAGTATCGCTATTGACCTCAATCTTAATCTCCTGTTCCGGTTCTAAACAAATACTTCTATAATTTTGTGCAAAGCAATTTTTCAAAATTAGCAATCGAAAACTCGGGGAGGGGAAAAAAAAAAGAAAAAAGAAATCACGATGGTCAATATATTTCAACCTGGCGTTTCCGTGGGTAATGTCAATTTATCCAGGATCGCCTGTATCGCCATTCGATTCAGTGGATTCTCATTGTCCTGACTGTCGTCCGAACGATCGGTGTTCTCGGAATCATTCTTGCGCACGCTTTCCATCAGCCGCCATACTTCAATTGAGAGATTCGGCGGACGAGATTTGGCGGCCACATCCGGTCCCAGGGTTCGTACCTGCGCGTGATCAAAGGCGGGGAAGAAATAAGAAAAAGAAAAGAGAGTTTAGAATGATGACCAATCGTTCCAAATTAGGAAGGTCAGTCCCGAATTTTAGTCCCATTTTGTCTCACTTTAAAACATTTCAAATTTTGTCCTAAATTAACGATTATAAATTGTCCCTCTTTTAAATGTGAAAATAATAAACGTAAAATATAATTTTCAATTGACATATAAAAAAATTTTGATTTCTTATTTAAAAACTCAGGTATCTCATTTAAAATACATTCAGGAGGGAAGTATAATTTTAAAAAATAAAATGTGATTTCGTGATTTGAATAATGTAATTTTTGTTGTAATCTCATGTTACATATTAAGTGTTGTTAATTATTTACAAATATGACTGTTGTTCATATGCTTCATTAACAATTATAAAAAAAATGTGTAATCCATTAGAATTTAATTATAATTAATTACAATATTGAATTTTTTTTTAATGTCTCTCTCTCTCTCTCTCTCTCTCTCTCTCTCTTTTTAAGATTCATTAAGATCATCTTAATTTAAAGGTGGAAGGAAATGCCTCTCGAATAATATTTTATGCAATCTAAACGCAGTCACACCTTTTCGGCGTACGAGAACATCTCCATCCTCGCCTGCGCCTTCATCCTCCGCCACTGTTCCTTGATTCTGGTAATGTCCCGATCTGCCGAGAATTGGCCGCGGAACGCGCAGTAAATCTTTTGCCAGGCAACAGATTTCTTCGCGGACGCGGCCGCGTCGATCTTCTTGTTCTCGATCGCGCTCACATGATGCTTGATCAGAGAGAACAGGGCGCTCTTCTCCTCGGGGATCCAATTCTGCGTCCTCTCCCTTTTCTTCAGCAGCACGGTGGTCGTTTCGCTCGTCGTCGACATTCTCTTGCCTTTTTCATGCGTTAATTAGCGTTAATTTAGCTAATCTACGGAACTAGTTCAACCCACGTGTATACAAAACATCTGTTGTCGCGCATTGATCCGTCACTGTTTTGCGGCCCCCCGTTTGCTTGTTTAAGCGCGGTTTTAGAACCGTCAGCTGTTTAGTTGCTACCGGAGCGGTGCGTCTACCGAGTGTCACAAAAGTCACCGCGATTACATCTAGTCGGAGTTACTGTCAACTATTCGTAATTATCTCTCTCCGCTTGAGTTTATCCGTGAGATAATAACTCTCGTCGTTTTAGTCCCGCGTGCGAAGAGCCGTGAGTCAAGTCGAGCGGTTTTTACACATAGATTATCTCGATGCTCTCTCTCTTATAACATTCTCGTTTTATAATTTTATAATCGGACAGAATTTATGAAACGCTTTTACACGCGAAATATTTCGATATCGGATTAGATTCGCCGCATAAGGTACGTAAAACGCGAATGTCGTGACAATGCGAGTAACGTCAGATTAACTCAGCGGAACGAACGCCCGAGAGAGAGAGGGAGAGAGAAAGAGATGAGCGCAGCCGACTTAAACCCGACTAAGAGACGACTAAACGTCGGCCATCTTGGCACAGTACTAGCTAGAACGCGCTCGATACTAACAAATCCTCCGTTCGTGAGGTGGGGATGAGAGAGGAAGCCCTCCAACTGAATGAGATGTGGAGGACGGGAAGGAGAGTGAGAGAAAAAGAGGGAGAGAGAGAGAGAGAGAGAGAGAGAGAGAGAGAGAGAGATCTCCGACGTTCCGCGCAACGCAAACATTGTTTCGTTTCGTTTCGCGACCTGTCGTGGAATCATATTGCGCCGATTCCAATATTTCCATCGTTTTCCTGTGAATGCGATGATTCCCCACCCTTTTTCGCGCGTTAATTCGCTCCCTTTCCCCTCCAATTCTCTGCCCTATGCTCCGATAATTGGTCGTAGAGGATTATATTATCTCCAGCTCCCAAATTCGATTGTACTCCCAAACCGAATTCTCAGCGAGATAATGCTTAAATACTGAGAGAAAAATATACTACATTTTAATAAATAAATAAATTTTAATAAATATTTATTTATGAAAACAAATATTTGCTAAATAAAGATAATAATAGTTAAACCAAATTAATGGTTTTGGTACCAAATAAATATATGTTTACATTCAGTAAATATTCAACTGTATTATTCAAGCAAATATTTGTTTAAATTTAGCACATTTTTTTCTCAGTGTACAATAAAAAAAAATTTAAATAAAATAAGATATCATAAATAAATAAATTAATGTGTAGGCAAACAAATATAAAATAATTTAATTGAAATAAGAGTAAATAAAATTTTTCCATGCTTGAACTTGTGTGTCTACACATTCTTGATGTTCTCCTTTTGTTATCAATGACGAGATTTGTTTACTCACGTTTTCACAGTACGATTCATATGATCGAACAATGTAGCGTTTCGTTATTTCTGCTTTCTCGTAAATCTATCAAGAAAACTAATAGAAATACGTACACAATCACAATCACTGTTTACAATCTTCTTTATTTGTGTTCTTTATTCCAGTTTTACATTTGCGTAACGCAAGAGTAAACTAGTTTTGCGTGTATTAACTTGACTTAACATTTCTGCGAGAAAAAGTTTTAATGCTCCTTGAAAAGACAAGAAACTGACGATATTAATTCACAAATTTACGATACGCATACTTGTATCATAAGGATTTATTATAGATAATAGAACAAGGTCGATACCGTTATCACTTTGTGTTTGCTATTTCTTAAATAAATGCTAAAAATAAAACTTTGACACAATTAGAGAGTATCTTTTAACATAGATGATATAGGAGTTCTTATAATACTGTTTGGAAATCTTGTGGTAATTAACTTTTTCGTAAATAAACAAAATTAAGCGTCTGATAAAATGAGCTACAAAACTGACCTACAAAACTGATTACACAAATAGTGTCATACATATACGTGTATATATATATATATATATATATAAAATTTGTCTATTATAAAAATTATAAATATATAAAGTATAATCTGGAAAAAGCAAATACTTTTCAATATGTCAATAAATTTAAAATTGTTAGAATAAAGGAATTTTTATAGATATACTTTATATATTTATAATTTTTATGATAAATAATAAATGACAATAATTGAATCTTCGCGTTATCGATCTATGTGATCTAAAGAAGTCAACGCTTCTATATTCTATAATAACAAGAAACTATATCGTATCTCGCTGACTAATAAACGATCGATCTTGACGTTCTCCTTCTCTTTGTGCCGAGATACGCGATGATGTTCATCAGAATCGTTAGAAGCAATAGTCCAATCATGTCCCACCAGAAATTTCCTTTATTATATCCGTATTCCGATAAAACCTCTGTTCCATTTGATAAACAAGGCAGATTACGATTGCTTGGACAATCTGAAGAAAGAGAAATTAGGATGTTACATTGACAACGAGAAAACTATTCTGATTAAACTGATAAAAGATTCAATAAAAATGATATTTGGATGAGACTAGACAGAATTTAATAATAATAATAATAATTTGCTTTATTATGCGAAAAAATTAACAATTGAATTTACATATTTTCTGGTTATCATAAAATTCTGTTTTCTTATCAAAATTCCATTTTTGTTAGATTCTTTTATTGCTTTAATGAGAACAATTTTTTCAATGTAATAAGGCTGAGTAGTTCGGAGAGTTTTGTTTCTTACCAATATCCTCTACCCTCGACCAGTGTACTATCGATATGGCTTCGGTGGCGTAATAAAATATGGAAGAATATTTGAAATACGCCAAGTAGCTTGGAAGAGTGCTGTGAGAATCAACTTTTAATGTGCGCGATGGAATTCTATTTGTCATACTGACAACGATTGTACTTACCGCAAATTGTAAAATGTATCCGCCGTTAACAACAAGTCAAGCGGTAACATTATCGATGTGATGATATCGATGTCTGCGATCCAGCTAGAGATTGCGATACCATACGCATTACCGCAGATAGCCG